>JAEEGL010655693.1_pt1 | contig 34213 bp, 33 predicted proteins | sample 9134231 | NCBI WGS metagenome assembly JAEEGL01 (sample SAMN16246548, study PRJNA631951) | gut metagenome | biome: gut microbiome; feature: rumen; material: fiber-attached | host: Bos | place: Iran: Karaj | collected 2018-10 | reverse complement strand
CATCTTGTAGCTTCTTCAATACTAGCTTCTTTAGCTTGTTTCTTAGTACCTACAAAAAGAACCTTACCACCATTTTCGCATGCTTTAAGAAGTTCAGCGTAAGCTTCCTCAATTTTGTCTACAGTTTTTTGTAAATCAATAATATGAATGTCATCTCTAGTAGTAAAAATGTATTCCTTCATCTTAGGATTCCATCTTTTAGCTTGATGTCCAAAATGAACACCTGCTTCTAATAAATAACTTTTTGCAATAACTGCCATAAATCTCTCTCCTTTCGTTAATTCTTCTGCTTATCTTTAAATTAATATTCACCTAAATAATATTTAAGCACTAGAATATTAAATCAATAAGCATGTCTTTTTTTCTTAAAGCAGGTATATTTTATCATAAATTTTAACAAAAAAAAAGAGTTTTTTTAATAAACTCTTAAACTACACAACTAACATCATATCCAAGTAGTGTTCCAATTAATCTAACTATTGCTGGGAATATACCAATTGCAGCTAATACTATTAACAATTTAACACATTTACTAGTTGCTTTTTTAAATGCTTCTGCGTCTTTAGCAACAACTGCAGGTATTAATAATATCATACCATGTACTATCGCAACAATTGCTCCAAATATCCTCATTACAGTAATAAGACCATGTACAATTTTAGTCATATTTTGTCCTAATATATCAACGCATTCAGTACCATACTTACCAAATCCCCCACCACCAATTTCAGGGTCATCAACTCGTACTTGACCTTGTGATGAATAAGTATATCCGGTTGGGCAAGAATTACCACTTACCTGAATAACACATTTTTCATTTTTTAAAGTTTCATTATAATTACAAATATTTGGTTCACATGATTTTACTTGTAAATTACATATTGCTTGGCAATCTGAACGTGTAACTGGCTCAGATAATGATTTTTCTTGATCAGATGATGTACCTGTAGAACAAGAACAATTACACTTTGCATCTCTTTCACAAGCAGTATCGGCATTAACCTTTTCAATATTTATAATTAATGCACAAAAAGCAAAAATTATAAATAAAAAAACAAACTTCTTTAATTTAATACTCATCTTTATTACCTCTCTTACAATAATAATTTTAATCAAATAAATAATCATTGTCAAGTACACTATACGTATATAATCACTTAAAATATTTTTATATAGAAATATTTATATAAATATAGTATAATTAATATGGTGGTTTATGTGGGAAACATTTCATATAAAAACAGAGGTATGTTTCTAGAGAATATATTAAATGATTCAAATACATATTATAATACTATAGACAAATGTTTAATATATAAGAAACCTACTCCAATTAAAGTATTAAATGTAACATATCCAACAGATAAATCACATTTAATAGATAAAGCTGTTTATTCAAGTATTTCAACTTTAGATTATAATGGAATATATAGAGAAAAATATATTGAATTTGATGCTAAAGAATGTCATAGTAAAACATCATTTCCATTAGAAAATTTAAAAGAGCATCAATTACTACATATAAAAAAAGTAATTAAACAAAAAGGAATAGCTTTCTTAATAATATTTATGAATGATGAGTTTTATCTATTAAAAGGAGAGGATATTATATCTTTCATAGAGAATAATACAAGAAAGTCTATAGATTTTGACTATATAAAAAATAAAGGCTTTAGAATAACAGAAAGTTATACACCTAGACTTAAATATTTAGATGCTGTTGACAAAGCATACTTTAAAGGGGAATAAAAGGAAGAAGGAAAAGCATGAAAAAGAAAGAAAAAGTGACAAATAAAAAAACTAAGGTAAAGAAGACCAAAAAAAGACATTTTAGATTTGGATATTGGTTATTAGTACTAATTGTATTTTTTGGAATATGTATTTTTATTGGTGGTGTTGGATTTTGCTATTACATAGTTAAAAGTGCACCAGAATTTACTGCTGAAAAAATGTTTGAAAAAGAAGCAACAAGAGTATTTGATGCAAGTGGTAATTTAATTGCTACTCTTGGTAGTGAAGTTAGAGAAAAAATAACATATGATGAAATACCAGAAGTATTAATTGATGCTATTATCGCAACAGAAGATTCAAGATTTTTTCAACATAATGGATTTGATGCACCTAGATTTTTAAAAGCATCTCTATCTCAAGTTATGGGTCGAGGCGGTGGTGGTGCTTCAACTATAACAATGCAACTTTCAAAATTAGCTTTCACTTCTACTGAAGATTCAGGTATTGCTGGTATCATACGTAAATTTACTGATATATATATGTCTGTATTCAAAATGGAAAAATATTTTACAAAATATGAAATATTAGAATACTATGTAAATACTCCTTGTATGGGTGGAAATATATATGGTGTACAACAAGCAAGTAAATACTACTTTGGAAAAGATGTACAAGATTTGAACTTAGTTGAAGCAGCAATGATAGCTGGTTTATTCCAATCTCCAAATGGTTATAATCCATATATTAATCCAATAGATGGAAATGCAAGAAAAAATACAGTTCTATATTTGATGAAAAGACATGGATATATAACAGATGCTGAATATCAAGCTGGTATAAGTGTAGAAATTAAAGATTTACTAAAAACTGGTACTACTTCTACAAGTGAATATCAAGGATTTATTGATACAGTTGTTGAAGAAGTAATTGAAAAAACAGGAAATAATCCATACGATGTACCAATGCTTGTATATACAACAATGGATAAAACTAGACAAGATATAATTAATAATTTCTATAAAACTCATAAATTTAGAGATTCAAAAATTCAAGTTGGTGTTGGTGTAGTAGATACAAAGACAGGTGCATTAATTGCTGTAGGTGCTGGACGTAATAAAACCACTGCCCTATCACTTAATGTAGCAACATTTAAACATCAAATTAAAAGACAACCGGGTTCAACAATTAAACCAATTATGGATTACGGACCTGCTATAGAATATGAAAACTTGAGTACATATGGACCATTTGTTGATGATAAAACTCCATATGGTAGTAGTTATATGAGAAACTTCGGTAAAATTACTAAAAAAGTAAGAACTACTAAAGATTGCCTAAGTCACTCAGTTAATACATGTGCTTTACAAGCATTTAATATGACTAGTCATGAACAAAAAATAGAATTTATAAATAATTTAGGAATAGATACAGGAGACTTAAAAGTATTACCTCAATCTTATTCAATTGGTGCATTCAACGGAACTACACCAGTAGAAATAGCTGCTGCTTATGCTGCGTTTGCAAATGGTGGATATTACACAGAGCCATATACAGTTACTAAAATAGTTTATACTGAAACTGATGAAGTATATGAACCACAAATTAATAGAAAAAGAGTTATGAAGCCACAAACAGCTTACATGATAGCAAACATATTAATGGCTGCTACTCCAGGAACAGTACATGTATCTGGAACACAAGTAGCAACAAAAACTGGTACTACATCTTATGATTCAAGTCAATTAAGAAAATATGGATTAAGTAGTTCAATAATTCCGGATTCATGGATATCAAGTTTCTCACCAGATTATGCAATTTCAATTTGGATTGGATATACTGATTCATTAAGTACTGAAACAGTTAAAAATAAATGGTATTTACCAAATAGTCATGCTCAACCAGAAAGAAAGAAAATACTTGGAGAACTAGCTAATAAAATATATAAAAAGAATTCTAAATTTAAAAATCCGGGAGGATTTGTAACAGCAGAAGTTGAACTTGAAACAATACCTGCTCAAAAGCCAAGTAAATATACACCAAGTGAATTAAAAGGATCATTTATGTTTATCGCAGGAACAGAACCAAATGAAGTATCAACAAGATTTGAACAATTATCTAATGCTTCTAATGCAACATATAATGTAAGTGGTCATACATTAACATTATCTTGGGGAAGCGCTCCAATACCAGATGCAATCAACACTGAATATTTAACAAATTACTTTAAAGAAGGATATTCAATATGGGCAGATGATTACCTAAAGAAAAGATTAACTTACAATAGTACTAAATTTGGTACATTTGGATATGATGTATATTTAACTAGTGGAAGTAATTCAGTATATTTAGGATATACAACAGATTTATCTTATACAGTTGATTTAACTAAATACACTGGTACATATGATGGATTTATTGTTAAAACTGCATATGAAAAATTCAAATCAAATGCTTCAACTGGAGTTAAAATAGTATTTACAACAGCAATAAATGAAACATATAATGTATCAATGAATAATTTAAGTCAAACATTATCTGTAGGAAGTGATTATACACAATTAGATGAAAGTAATGTTACTTCAATTACATTAAATGGTAATGACATAAAATCAGAAGTAACATCACTTAAAGTTACATTAAAGAGTGTTACAAAAGATTCAACAAGTATAGATGTTTCAAAAATAACTGAAGAAGCTGGAACATATAAAGCTACTTATAGTGTGTCATTTGAACATGATGGAAAAACTACGACTAAAGTATTTACTCAAACAGTTACAGTAAATTAAAACATTAGAATAAACATTCTAATGTTTTTTTATTTTACATTTTCCATTTAAATAACATTTATCACATTCTGGTTTAATACTCTTACAAATATATCTTCCAAATAATACTAATTGTGAATTAACTCTATTCCATTCATCTTTTTTAAAATATTTTTTTAATTTAATTTCAGTTTTTAATACATCATCTTTATTATTGGTAATTCCTAGTCTTTTTGAAACCCTAAATACATGAGTATCAACTGCAAAAGAAGGTTCATCAAATAAATGTCCAATTACTACACTAGCGGTTTTTCTACCTACTCCCGGTAATGATTCTAAAAATTCTCTATCATTTGGAACATAACCAATTTCTTTTATTCTTTTTACTATTTCTTTGAAGTTCTTAGCTTTTACTCTAAAAAATCCAATTTGTCTAATGTAATTGGAAATTTCATCAATAGTTAATGTATCTAATTTATCTAAAGTATCATATTTAGAAAATAGATTATTAGTAACGATATTAACTCTTTTATCTGTTGTTTGAGCAGATAACATAACAGCAAGTAATAACTCATAATCCTTACTATAATTTAACTCACAATTAGCGTTAGAAAATAATCTATTTAATTCAGTTACTATTACTTCCCTATTCATTATCATCTAGCCAATCATCATCTATGCTATCTAACATAAAATTATTTTCCTCTTTAACACGCTTTTTAATGCCATTTTTAGACCATTCATATACAATCTTATCAATATACTTAAAATTTCTTACATTGTTTAAAATAGCCTCTTTTAAAGCCCCTTTAATAATGTCATCAGATATTCCATCTTCTATCCATTTATTAATAATTTCATATTCATAAGAAGATAATGTATGTCCAAGTTCACGTTCAAATAAAGCATAAATATCTGTTTCTTTATTATCAACTTTCTTATTTAATGCTAAACGATCATATAAAGGATCTAATTTAATCTTCTCAATAACATTACCATTATTATTAGTAACTTCCATTTCAATATATTTTTTATCAAGTAAACTTCCAAATGTTTTAACAGCTTTTTCTTCATCAAATCCTAGTTTTTCTTTAATATCATTAGTATTTAATACATTAGTAACATTTATAAAATAAAGTATTAATAAAAACTCATCTAATGATATATTTAAACTACTTATACATTTAATAATATTAGAATTAATAACAAAATCTTTTGTTGTAAATATTTTTCTCAAATCACTCATATCTTCCACTCCTTATAAATTCCTCTATAGAAGCAGTATCATTACTAACATTACCCATCATTATATTCTTTTCAATTAATTTATACATTTTTCTAATATCTTTTACTTTAACATATTTTGATAAAGTCTTAATATCAATATTTATATCTACAATACTATGCATATCTTTAAATAAATAAAATTCCCTAACACTTTCATCTAAATCTAATATAGCTGCAGCATTTCTAACAACAGTATCACTATATGTATAAAAATCTTCAAGCTTTAATTCACCTTCACCAACTAAGTAATTAATTTCTTTACATATTCTCTTTTCTTCATTACTCAAAGGTAAAGTCGTATTAATTTGTGCCCATACTCCATATCTATCACTTGATTTTTTAATAACATCAAATTCAATATTAAGATATTCCTCTAATTTATATTCTTTTACTAATTGTAAAAATTGTTCACATCTTTCTGAATCAAATATTCTATCTAATTCTTTTTTAATATATTCTAAAGGAATCTGTTTTATTAAATCGCCATGTTCTTTTAAAAATTCTTTAATATCATCATCTAATTCAAATCCTAAAGTAGAACTAAATCTTAATGCTCTTATAATTCTAGTTTTATCTTGATTAAACCTATCATAAGCATTACCAACTACTCTAATTATTCTATTATCTAAATCTCTTTTTGCATTTAATAAATCTACAAATCTACCACTTGAATCTATAGCAAAAGTATTAATAGTAAAATCTCTTCTAAGTAAATCTGTTTTTAAATCAGAAGCATATTCTATTTTAGTTGGTTTATTTTTTAAATATTTTAATTCTTTTCTATATGAAGTAATATCATAACTATAATCTTCATAGTTTAAATGATATGAAAAATATTTCTCATATGCAGTTCCTTCATCACCAAAAATATCAATTATATCTTCAATTTTGGCATTAGTGCATATATCTAAATCATGAGATTCAAAACCAAGCAGATAGTCTCTCACATATCCACCTACTATATATGCTTCAAAACCCCTAGAACATATTTTCTCTATCACATCATTCATAGTTCAATTCTATCAAAAATACAATTTTTTTTCAATAGAAAATGACTTATTGATTTAAGTCATTATTATTATTTACATTACCACTATTTTCAATATTTCTTGCATTCATTGCTTGTATTTGTTCCGCTGTATAAGTCGGTTTTTCAGACCCAACTATTTTTCCAGGCAGAATAGTTACATCTATATCCATATCATAATTATCTATAAATTGATTAAAACTACTATCATTAACTATAAAAATTAATATAAGTAGTACTACAGAAGATATCAATGTTACTGAATTTACTTTAATATCTAAAATAGTTGCCAATAACTTATATAATGTAAATCCACTAAATACAAAATAACCAAATACTTTAGCTATGGAAGGAAATGAAACATAGTATTTCCTATTAAACCAATATGTAATCTTAATAATTAAATAATCTAACATTATAAGTATAAATGAAAAAATAATTATCATTGGTGCATTATCATAAAGAGTTAAAAAAACAAATTCTACTGAATATAATTTAATATATGTATAAAACACTAAATATACAAAACTAAATATTACTTCAAAAAAACAAGCACCTACTAAAATTGTCAACATATACATAAATATATTTAAATGTTTCTTTTCCATTTTATTCATCCTTTACTCTATAAATAATTATATAGTGATAAGTAATAAAAGTCAAAATAAATAAGTATTTATATACATATTATTTAATTTTATCCAGTAAAAAAACCCTTAAAGGGTTTCTTTATTAATTTAAAGCATCTTTTAATTTGCTTCCAGCTTTGAATGATGCAACTACTTTTGCAGGAATCTTAATAGCTTTCTTAGTTAATGGATTGATTCCTTCTCTAGCAGGTCTTTTTTTAGCAGTGAAAGTTCCAAATCCTACTAATGCAACTTTCTTTTCTTTTTTAAGACCAGTAGTTACTCCTTCAATAACAGCGTCTAATGCTCTTCCAGCATCAGCTTTAGTTAATCCGGCTTTAGCAGCAACGAATTCTACTAATTCAGTTTTACTCATCGTAAATTACCTCCCATTGTAATTTTAAACATCGCGATTTTTCACATACGATGCTTACATATTAATTGTAGCATAATCATTGAAAAATGCAAGTAATTTCATACTTTTTATTATAAAAATTATTATTTTTTATTATTTATCACACTCAGGACAGTATTTTTCACCAGATTTAGTAACTATAAGACCACCACATGTAGGACAAATTTCACCAGTTGGTTTATCCCAAAGTGCATAATTACATTTAGGATAATTATTACATCCATAAAATACTTTACCTTTTTTAGTTTTCTTTTCTATAATTTTATGTCCACACTTAGGACAATCACATATTTCATTAATTTGTTTTTCTTCTTTTTTAACATACTTACATTCAGGATAAGAAGAACATGCAGTAAATAAACCGAACTTTCCTTTTCTTATAACTAATGGACTTCCACATTCAGGACACTTTTCCCCAGTTTCTTCAGGAGCATCCTTTTCCATTTCCTTAAATGCAGTTTTTAAAAGAGGATCAAAATCTCTATAAAACTTATCTAATACTTCATACCATACTAATTTATTATCAGCAATATCATCAAGTTCTTTCTCCATATTAGCGGTATAATTTACATTAATAATAGATGAAAAGAATTCTTGAAGTTTATCTGTAACATTAATACCAGTTTCAGTAGGATAAAATTTCTTATCTTTTATTCTTACGTATTCTCTTTCTTTAAGAACACTTATTATTTTAGCATATGTACTTGGTCTTCCTATTCCTAGTTTCTCAAGTTCAGCAATCAATTTAGCTTCAGTAAATCTAGGCTTTGGCTCAGTAAAATGTTGAATCTTATCAACACTAGATGCCACAATTACTTTAGATTTATAATTTGCAAAATTAGGAAGAATAGCATCTTCACTTTCTTCATAATCTTTATATACTTTTAAATATCCATCAAATACACATATTTGACCATAAGCTCTAAAAATATATCCATTATTTTCTAAATCAACACTTGTTGCTTCAACTTTAGCATCAGCCATTAAAGATGAAAGAGTTCTTATATATATTAGATTATATAATTTATATTCATCAGGTTTTAAATATTTCTTAATTGAATCAGGTGTTCTTAATATACTTGTTGGTCTAATTGCTTCATGAGCATCTTGAACATTATCTGTATTTTTAGCAGTTTTAGCATATCCAACATATTCTTTTCCATAATTAGAAGCTATATAACTCTTAGTATCATTTACAAATATATCAGAAAGTCTAATAGAATCAGTTCTCATATATGAAATTAAACCAACAGTATCTTCTCCTAAATTAACTCCTTCATACAATCTTTGAGCAACAGACATAGTTTTAGATGCAGGAAATCCTAATCTATTAGATGCCATTTGTGTTAATGTACTTGTTGTAAAAGGAAGTTTACTTTGCTTATTCTTAAGTTTAGTTTCAACATTATCAATATTATATGCATTTGAAAGTTTACTTAATATTTCATCTGCTTCTATACTACTTTTAATTTCAATATCTTTACCTCTAAACTTTTTAAGTTCAGCTTTAAAGTCTTTAAAATCAGCTTCAATAGTATAATACTCTTCAGGTACAAACGCTTCTATTTCTCTTTCCCTATCAACAATTAGTTTTAAAGCAACACTTTGTACTCTACCAGCAGATTTACCATCAGTTTTAGATTGCATTAATTTACTTAATCTAAAACCAATTATTCTATCTAATATTCTTCTAGATTCTTGACTATGAACCAAATCATCATCAATACGTCTAGGATGCTTAAATGCTTCTTCAATCGCAGGTTTAGTAATTTCATTAAATACTACTCTACCATAATTATTATCTTTTAATCCTAAAGTCTCTTTTAAATGCCAACTTATAGCTTCCCCTTCACGATCGGGATCGGTTGCAAGTATGACATTAGACGCATTTTTAGACTCTTTTTTAAGTTCACTAACTAGTTTTGATTTACCTTTCATCAATATATAATTAGGCTTAAAATTGTCCTCTAAATCGACTCCTAAACCATATTTACCAGTTGTAGCTAAATCACGTATATGGCCTTTAGAAGATAACACTTTATAATCTTTACCTAAATACTTTTCAATAGTTTTACTTTTACTTGGACTTTCTACAATAACTAGATTTTTCATTATCTCTCCTTTAATGTCTTTCCCATTAATTAATATTAACTACTAAAAACTTTTTTGTCAAGATAGAAAAATAAAACTAACAAAAGCTAGTTCTATTTATTTGGATTTTTTACAATCCTAAATGGTATACCATTATAATTAATTATTTCTTTTAAATATAATGTGATTGCTTGGGTCATTGAAATATTATACATTTTCAATACCTTAGTTGCTTTTTCTTTAACTTCTCTATTTACCATTACATTAATTACATCTATTTTATTTTTCATTTTTATCCCTCTAATTATTAAATAATTCACTATGACTACCAGTACTAATAAGTAACAATATTAATTCATTATCAATATATTTATATATCAGTAACCAGTCAGGTCCAATATGGCACTCCTTACAATTGTTATAATATTTGTTATTAATCAAATTATGATTTCTAAATTCTCTTGATAGTATTTCTCCATTTGCTAATCTAGCTATTACATAATTTAGTTTATCTAACTGTCTTCCTTGTCTAATAATCTTTCTAACACATTTATTAAAACTACTTGTTGTCTTAATACCATATTTAGTATTATCGGAATTATTTTTTATCATTCAAAATGTCATTAAACATATCATCAACATTATGGTATGCTTTTACTTCTTTCTTTTTTGAGATGATATCATTAGCTTCTTTTATAGCTTTCTGTAATTTTCTACTTGGTTTAGGACTTTTAATCTCAAATGGTATACCTTCAGTTCTAATAACTTGTGTTAAGAAAATATTTATAGCACTACTCATACTTAAACCCAAATCATTTAATATTTCAGTCGCTTCTTCTTTAATATTTCTATCAATATTAATGTTAATAGCACTATTATTCATAACAATTCATCTCCTTTCATAGTCATATTAACATTTGATGTAGTAAATGTCAACATGTTTTGTAGTATATAACATAATAAAAAATCCTAGCTAATAAGTTTGCCAGGATTAATATTTACTAATATATCATATTCATGTTCTGAAATATATTTAAGAGCTAAATTACGCGCTTCATTCCAAACATTATAATCATGTTTCTTATGATGAATATCAGTTCCTAAAAAAGATATCTTCTTTTCTTTTAATAATCTTTTAACCATCTTTAAAGCATCTTCACCATATCTTCCAGTTAAACTATCTAAGTTACTTTGAAAATATACGCCAATTTTTTCAAGTTCATACACCTTATTAAAATCTTTTTGAAATGCTATATATCTTTCAGGATGAGCAAGTATTACATTACATCCTTTACTAATTAAATGTGAAAATATTTCCTCATAATTATCAAACTCACCACTAATTGGAAGTTCTACTAATAAGAAATTAGTTCCATTTAATGTATATACTTCTCTACTTTTAACTAATTCATATATTTGATCATCTATATATATTTCATTACCAAGATATAAATTTATATTAATATTTCTATTATTTAATTCTTTTTGTAATTCTTTTAATTTTTGATAATTGTCTTTTGCTTTATTATTATAATTACTATCTTTAATATAATGTGGAGTTAATATAACATTTTTATATCCAAAATTTGCCATATCTTTTAATACATCAATAGAATCTTCTATATTTCTAGCTCCATCATCTACTCCAAATAATAAATGATTATGCATATCTGTCATATATTATTTCTTCTCCGTTTTCTTATCTCCATATCCGTAATAGTAATAATAATCTCCATATCTATGTCTCTTAGCACTTGCATTATTTATAACACAACCAGCTATATCAGCACCAACACTTTCAAGAGATCTCTTAACATTCTTAAGTTCAGTTTTAGGAGTATGTCCAAATGAACCAACCAACAAAACTTTATCTACTAATGAAGATAATATTAATGAATCAGATATTCCAAGTAATGGTGCTCCATCAAGAATAATTATATCGAAATGTTTCTTTAATTCATCAAGTAAAGCAATCATTTTCTTAGAGTTTAATAGTTCACTTGGATTTGGTGGAAATACACCTCTTGGAATAATAGATAAGTTCTCTATCTTAGTAGGAACTACATATTCCATATAACTATTAATATTACTAATTAATAAATTAGAAAGACCATATCTACTAGTAACTTTAAATATTTTATGTTGACGACCTTTTCTTAAATCACAGTCTATTATTAATACTTTTTTACCAGTTTGTGCAAATGATGTTGCAAGGTTTGCAGATACAAAACTCTTACCTTCACTAGGTAATGTACTAGTAATAAGTAATGTCTTTAATGCAGAATCTACTTCAGAGAATTGTAAGTTAGTTCTAAGTGTTCTAAAACACTCAGAAGCTGCTGCATTTGGTTTACCATCTACAATTAAATCTATATTATTATAATCTTTATATATTTTAGCAACTATTGGCATTTCAACTTCACTTTCAACATTGTCGTTGTCAGTTAAACTATCATCAAAATAGAATATTACAAATATTAATGCTGAAGAACCAACAAATGCAACCATAACCGCTAATACTATATCCCTTAATGTATGATAATTAGAAGGATATGTTGGTAATTGTGCTTCATCAAGTACACTTACATTATTAATCTTATATAATTGTATTACTTCTTTTGAGAAAACTTCTGCTACACAATTGGCTATCTTAACTGCAAGTTCAGGATCCTCATCAGTTACAGTTACTTTAATAATTTCTGTATCTTCAACAGCAGATACATTAACTTCATTATATAATTGAGTATAAGTATAATTTAACTTAAGTTCACTAATTACTTGTTCTAATACAAGTCTACTCTTAATAACATGTCTATAAGTAGAAACTAATTTTTGGTTTAATGTAATATCTGTTTGGTCAATAGTATCAGTTGCTTCAGTATTCTCATTTTTAACTAATACAATAGTTGTTGATGTAGAATATTTTTCAGTCTTAAATGCCATATAATATATTAACATACTTAAAGCTGCTACTAAACAAACAATAATAATACCTAATATATATTTTTTATAAAAATCAAAAAATTCTTTAATGTTTATTTCTTCCATCGTTATACTCCTTTTCCCGCCTATTTAATTATATAATTTTTACTCCTTGATTTGCAAGGCATTATTCCTTCTTTTACACACAAAATATATAGTAGTGCCTACTATTAAACCAACTATAATAAATACTACTGAATAATTAAACATAATATTACCAATTTTAATTAAAGTACTCTTTAATATCTTAGAAAAATTATTACTAATAATTAATATATTTTCTATATCAATATTTTCATATATTAAAAACCTTATAAATACAAGTATTATACCAGTACTTACTAATATAGAATCAATATATCTAACTTTAAATACAAATATAGATATTAATAATACTACAACTAAAGCAATAATATTAATAACTATTACTTTATTGATTAAATTATATGCTTTATTAACATATCCTACAAAACCATCTACAGTTTTATATAAGCATATTTGATTAGTATATATTTTAATAATTTCATCTTTAAATGATTCTAAATCAGTATCATTAGTAACTTGTACATTATTTGATTTTAAATAATCATCTATATTCTTTGTAATTCTTTCTCTTATTGCTGTAGTATCAAGAGTAGTTTTAATTCCTAAATAAGAATTATCTATAAATTTATTTATATCTCTTTTAACTTCACTTTCAGTAAAAACATCTTCAAATAATTCATCAGGTAAACCAGATGACATATTATAATCTTTAATATCCTCAAGGATATCATTATACACATTAGTATAATAATTATTCTTTTCTAATATGTTATTCATATATGATTTATTAAATACTGTAAATTTGAATATCAATAAGAGTGTTAAGGCCACTATTAATAATGTAGTTAAAAATCCAAATAAATATCCAAATATTATTCTTAATTTATTCTTCATTTGAATCACCTACTTTATAAGCATACACAACATATCTTTTTTTACGTCTACCTACTACACTATGATTCATAGGATAACATGTATACATAATTAACATTTCTTTTTCATGTTGTATAGGAAAAGCTTTTAAATCAGTTTCCTTAACTACTTTTGAACTATCTACTTCATAAGTAAATGTTCCGTAAGATGTTTCAATAACAACTTTATCACCTTTTTTAAGTACATCTAATTTCTTAAAATATGCTGCTGTATTATGACCAGCTAGTATAATAGTTCCATTTTCACCAGGGAAAAATCCTCCCGCATATTGTCCTATTCCATATCTTAATATTTTTAATGTATCTCCAAAATAAATAGGAAGTTTTAAATTCATTTTTTCGATTTTTAGTGTTGCATATTTTTTACCATATTTCGGATAACTTAGTAATTGTCTTTGATCAAAATTATACTCAATCTCTCTATCTTTCTCATCACTTACTTTTTTAATTGCCGCTGTATTTATTAATGCTACGTAGGAAGATACCCTTTCTTCTAATAAATAAAAGTATATTACTACAAAAATGGCTGAAAAGAAAAAGGCAATTGCTACATTTGTAACAACTGTCTTTATTAATTTCTTATCTACCATTAATTAGAATGTTTAACTTGTCTTCCTACTAATAAAGCTCCAGCAGCAACAATAACTAATGAGATTGATGCAATAATTGCAGTTGTACTAGTTTCGATACCTGTTTGTTTAACAAGTTTAGTTACTTCAAAGAATACTTCACCTTCGTTATCATAGATAACAACAGCTCCATCAGTAACTGAAGCTTTAACTGAAGTGTTTTCACGAATTTCAGCCACTAAATCTTTTAATTGTTGTTTAGCAGATGCAGATAATTTACTTGCATCAGCAGTTCCTTCACTTTTTAAAATGTTAATGGCTTTGTTAATTCTAGTATTAATGTAATCGCAATCAGCAGAACTTACATCAAATTGATTTAAGTACATCTTAATATGATTTTTAGTTGCCTCATCAACTGTGTACTTAGTACCATTAATTTCTACTGTTTGAGTTAATGCATCATATAATTGATCTTCAGTCATTGCTTTAACAGTAACTACTGCAAAAAACATTACTAACACTAAACCTACGCTTAATAATCTTTTCATTTTTCATTCCTCCTATATATTGAATTATACATCAATATTCTATGAAATACAACACCTAAAATTCATTTTCTCGTAAATATTACTAATAAAACTATTCTTCTATAAATTTATTATTCTTTTCGAGTTCTTTCAAACTTTTATCAGGAGTTTCTAATTTTTCAGGTAATGTACTTCCATTTTTAATTATTACTTCTCTTACATTTTTCCCTATCTCATAATGAGCTAAGTCAGCATTTGTTTCACCTCTTATTTTTTCATTTTTAATTTTAGATTCAGTTTGTGTTATCCTAAATAGATTTGCAGCTAATTCTTCGCTTCCCATATTATCAAGTATATCCTCTCTATATCTAAGACCTTTTCTTTTAGCAATATCATTTGCAGTTTCTCCTCCATAAAGCCCACGATATCCATAATTATGAAATTCTCCAAAGTTTTTAACGCCTGCATCTCTAGCAGCAATATTTAATGAATAATTACCCTTTTTAGTTAAATTTCTTTGATAAAATCTTTTCTCAATTTCACTCATACTTTCATAATCTTTTTCTATAAGTTCCATTTTTCTAGTTTGAACTGCAAAGTATGTTTGAGCAAGAGCTACTACTTTTTTTCTTGAATCAGCATTTTGAGCAATTAAGTAGCATGCATAACGAGATAGTTTGTAATCAATTATCTTTCTCGAAGTTTTTGAACCTATATCGACCATTTTGTCGGCATCGCCAAAATGGTAATTATAATTTATTTTACTATTCACTGAAGCAATTATTGATTTATCAATTACTCCTTTAAATTTTCTCCATTCAGTATATTCCAATACTTTTTGTAGTTCTCTTGCATACCAATACTCATTACCTTCTTCATCAATATGTTTTATATTTTCAAAAACATTTTTATTTTGTAATTTATTCATTTTAACCTCCTAATATTATAATTAGGAATAAATATTAAAAACACTTCTTTTTTTTACAAAAAATAATAAACTTTTAAAAAGTTTATTATTCTTTTATCACTTTTGTTTTATTAACATTTGAGTATAAAAAGTAATAGAACAATGCCCCTACTGATGAACCAGAAGTGTCAACTAATACATCAATAAGTTCACAACTTCTACCATCTACAAACAATTGGTGTATCTCATCACTAACTGCATAAATACAACAAAATAATATACATAGAAGTATTCTTTTAAAATTTAGTTTTTTATAATCTTTAAATAAATTAACTACTAGAAATCCTAGTAAGAAGAATTCAAAAAAATGAGCACATTTACGAACTATAGTAACTATCGTAATATCACCTGTTTCTGTATTATCTACAGTAATATTATTCTCAGAAGATGATACATTTATAATACTATTAATAATTGCATCACTTCTTTCAGTACTCTTTTCTGCATTTTCACATGAAAATAAGAATATTGCTAACATACATAACAACACTAAAAATATATTAAAATAATGTAGTAATTTACTCTTATTTCTCATATCAATCTCCTAGTAGATATTATATCACTAAAACAAAAAAATCATACAATAAATGTACGATTAATTATTTCTAAATATATCTCTTGTATATATCTTATCCATTTCATCTTCAATTTCAGTATCTAATCTATTAGCAATAATTACATCAGAATTATTTTTAAATGCATCTAAATCATGTTCAACTTTATATCCTTCAAATATATCTTCTTTTAAAGTTGGTTCATATATTTGAACTTCTACTCCTTTAGATCTAATCTTTTCCATAACACTTTGTATAGCAGATGCTCTAAAGTTATCAGAACCACTTTTCATAGTTAATCTATATACACCAACAATTTTAGGATTTCTAGATAAAACAGTATCAGCAATATGTTGCTTTCTAGTATCATTAGATTTAACTATTGCTTCAATTAAATCTTCAGGAATATCTTTATAATTAGCAAGTAATTGTTTAGTATCTTTAGGAAGACAATATCCACCATATCCAAAAGAAGGATTATTATAATGATTTCCTATTCTAGGATCTAAACATACACCATCAATAATATCTTTAGTATTTAGACCTTTAATCTCAGCATAAGTATCTAACTCATTAAAATAACTAACTCTAAGTGCTAAATAAGTATTAGCAAATAACTTAACTGCTTCAGCTTCAGTACTTCCCATATACTTAACTTCAATATCCTCTTTAATCGCACATGAACTAAGTAGATATGCAAATTCTTCAGCTCTCTTACTCTTTTCACCAACTATAATTCTAGATGGATATAAGTTATCATATAAAGCTTGTCCTTCCCTTAAAAACTCTGGACTAAAGAATATATTATCAATTACATATTTTTCTTTAACTTTTTCAATAAATCCTACAGGTATAGTTGATTTAACTACCATAACTGTATCAGGATTTTTCATACTTAGAACTTTCTCAATTATATCTTCAACGCTAGATGTATCAAAATAATGAGTCTTTTCATCATAATTAGTAGGTGTACTAATTATTACATATTTAGCTCCTTCAAATGCTTCCTTATAATTTAAAGTGGCTTTTAAATTTAATTCTTTTTCTTTAAAGAATTTCTCAATATATTCATCCTTAATAGGACTAATTCTATTATTAATTTTTTCTACTTTTTCAGGTACAATATCTAAAGCAACCACTTCATATTTTTGACTAAGTAATGTTGCTAAAGAAAGACCAACATAACCAGTTCCTGCTACAGCTATTTTCATAATATCTACCTCTATTCTTTCAAGTAATATAATTATATATTATTTATAATTACAAATCAATATTGATAAATTTCTTCTTTACTAAAAAACTATTACGTAATATAATAAATTTTAAGGGAGTGTACTATATATGAAAGAAAAATATGAAGCATTAAAAATGCAAATAATCGATTATAAAGATAAAAAAGAAAATTGTAATCATGAATGGGAAGAACCTGTTTATGATCCAGATTTATTTGATGGATCAGATAGATGGTTTATTACTTGTAAATTATGTGGTAAAAAAATAATGTCTTTTGATAAACCAGATAAAAATAAATTATTAAATTATATTAAAAAATAGAATGCATTAAACATTCTATTTTTTTAAATCAAATTTTTTCTCAATTTTATTTTGAAAATTATCAATTTTAACATCAAGATAATTAAATAGGAATCTTTCAATAAGTATTTTTCTTATTAACTCAATTATTAAACATCCAAGGATGGTTAAAGAAACTACAATTATAATATGAAAAAACAAATATTGAGATTCTACATATCTTATATTGTTAAATATATCTTTCCATAAAATTGGTCTAAAATATTTATTGTCTGATATTAAATATACTCCAAATATTAATGAAGCAATAATATTTACAAACCTCTTATTATTTGCTTTCTTTCTTGCAAACAAATCAAACAATCCCACGCAAAATAATATAGCAAATGGGGATGTTCTGCTTAAAAAATACGTTGAATGAGAATTAAATATTGAATAATATTTTCCTAAATAATCAATCAATATAATTGATAATATAATTATTGTAGCTGATATAACAGTTATTTTAAGATTATTCTTTTTATCTCCCAGAAGATTATTGGGATATTTAGATAAATAACCTCCAATAGAATAAAACAATAAAAATTGTATCAATTCATTACCATAATAATCACTGGTTGTTATAAAATGCAAAACAGAAAAAATGATAAACATTAAACAAATTAAATTAAAATGCTCTTTTTTATTTAATGCATTTAATAATTTATTTATATATGGATGAAATAAATATAAAATAATATAGCTAGTAACAAACCAATAACTTTTAAATGAAATTGGAAAAACGCTTTTAATAAAGTCTTTTATTTCAAATGGTTGAATATTAAGCAAAACCAAAAGTAAATAAATCAATATAGAATAAAATTCAACTTGAAAAATTAATCGTAATATTTTTTTATATTTAACTTTATTTGAATTAATTAAGTAATATCCAGAAATTAAGATAAATAATATACTTCCTAAATTACCTAACACTAAAAATTCAAGCAAAAAACGATTAATTCCAAAATTTAAATTTGAAATTACATTTACACCTGCTCCATGAACACAATAATGACTAACAACTATCATTACTATAGATATTATTCTTAATAATTCAATATTTGAATTTCTAGTTTTATCCATAATAACCAACTTTCTACTATTTCATATAAAATTCTTTATACCATTCAGCAAATCTTCTTAATCCTTCTCTTAATGGTGTATTAGGTTTAAATCCATAATCTTTTTCTAAAGGAGTTGTATCTGCATATGTAATAGGAACATCTCCTTTTTGCATAGGTACTAATTCTTTTTTAATCGTTCCATATTTAAAATTTTTTTGATTTTAGAATACAATTTATAAAATCTCTTTCTATAATTAGCATCTCTTACAATTTTTTTACAATACTTACTAGACAAATTTTTTAAATTATATTTATTACTTTTAAATTCATTCAGTAAATAATACCTACTTTTTGGTAAAACGACATTTTTTCTTTGCTGATTTTCAAAAAAGGTGTTGATATTTTCTTTATTGTATATTAAATATTCCTTTACTAAATTAAAATATTCTAATCCTTTTTTTCCATTAACAACAATTTTACTAACACCTTTTTTACTTTCTTTCCCCCAGTAGTCTCCCAACCTAATATCAGATGGAATTTTTTCCCTATAATTACAATCATAACAACATTCATTATATATTATTCCACTTTCAAAGAAGTCATAAAACAAATTTTTATTAACTTTGTGAGAATTAATTGTCAAGAATTTACCCCAACCATATTTTTTATCTCTAAATTTTATACTATGTATATTTTTATATTTCTTGATAATTTCATCCCAAACTAAATAAGAGGGAACACCATGACAAATCAAATCAACTAATATAAAATTATTTCTTTTTCTTAATAATCTTAAATAATTATCTATTGAAGCAATTTGACATGGTGTACCAAAAATCAGTCCTTTTTCCATAGTGACAATTTGTTTAAAAGCATTTACTGTATAGCTTTGCAAATATTTGGAACCACTAAATTTAATTAATTCTTGTTCAGTTTTGACAACTATATGTTCCGCTCTATTTTTATCAAAGTTATATATACAACCAATCACCGGTATGTCATTTCTTACAGCATACCTTGCCAACTCATAAGCCACTCCACCAGAAGATGATGTTTTCAAAACAAAACTATCTTTTGAATATGCACTGAATAATTTTTGATTTTCTATATTTGATGCATTATTATTACATTGAGAGCACACTTTTCTACATATCCCACAATTAATACATTTATTTTTATTTATATTATAATAATAAAAACCATTTTCATTTTTACTAATTGAAATACATCTTGTTGGGCATACAGATGCACACATACCACAACCAGTACAATTATTTGTTATACCACTAATTTCATTGTCATTTTCTTGTTTTAAACAACTTTCTAAATACTTAATACTTCTTTTCCTTTCAAAATCAAGAATATTATTGATACTTTCGTAATTAAAATTATCTAATTTTAATTCTCCTGCATATAAATGATTACTTAGTTGAAATTTATTTAAAATATTAAATATTCTAACATTTTGAGAATACTTATCATTTTTAAAACGCTTTAACGCAGTGAAAGGCTTATTAAAATTAATAGAAAATACAAGCCCATGATAAGAATCAGTTATAACGTATGAAGCATTGTATATTGATTGAACAAATTGTTCAGGGCCGCATTTAAGTATTCTTTCATCATTACTAAATTTTAGGCATAGATCATTTGTAGGAATAATTTTTAAAGGTAAATTAAGAAGTTTAGACATTCTCCTAGCAATCTTTATATACTTTCTATTATTTCCTAAAAAATAACACAATATATATCTATCATCAGTTTTCTTTAAATTCATTTTTTGAATCCATTCTTTTGGAGATAATAGTAATGTTGGATCTAAAACAGTCTCCACATCTCTTTTTATAATGTTTTTAATAATACTTGCTCCATCCTCTTCTCGAACAGATATATTTTTAAAATTATGTAGCAAATCATTTAAAACTTTTTTAAATATATTATTTGAGATATTATCCACACCTAGACTTGGTGCATATGAAATTTTTTTTGAACCATTTTGAACAAAATCTAAAAAATAATGTTTATCAAAAAGGTTTGGATTCCAAATCTGATCGCTTCCACATATTATTTTAAAACACTTATCAGCTTCATTTTTTAAAGAAATAAAAGTATCACATTCATCGGATAAAATTAATTTTTCGTTTCTAAAATTGTTAAATAATATGTCAACGTCAATATAATTTTTACAATTCCTTTTATATTTTCTAATTAATAATTTATTAATTAGAAATTTACAATTAATATCAAATATTAGTGTTTTTCTTATTTTAGGCTTATAATTTATTATCTCAGCACAATATCCTAAATCTTGTATTTTGTTTAATAGCGAATATGCCTGCAGAACGGTTCCATAATTGTTATAACTAAACCACGTCATTATTCCTATTTTTTGCATAATTACCCTCCTTAATTAATAGTTTAAAAATTTTTTTTATATAATCTAGGTATATTAATATAAATATTAGAAAACTTATACAACAAATAAATGTTGAATATAAAGTGTTTAAAAAAATAATACAAAAACTTATAATAATTAAAATAGTATACGAAAGTATATTTCTTTTATGACTAACATCTAAAACTATGTACTTTTTCATAAACAATAATCTTAAAATCCAAACTTCAAAATAAGATATTGCAGTTGAAAATGCGGCGCCATAAGCTCCAAATTTAGGAATTAAAATAATATTCAAAATAATATTGCTTATAGCGCCAACCAAAGTGGATTTAGCATACATTTTAGAATCTTTATTTGCTGCATAAATTGAACCTAAAAACCCGGATAAAGCGCCAAATAAAATAGCTATTAATAAAAAAGGAACGTATTTCCATGCATCATAAAAGTCTTTTGCAAATAATATTTTCGCAATAATTTTCAAAAAAATTAGAATTAAGCAAACTGTAAAGATTAAAATAATATTATAATAATTATACATGTTAGAAAAAAATCTTTTTGAATTGTTGTGTTTATATTCTTTGATTGCAGAAATTTGCCATGCTTGAGCAAATACATTTTGAACAAATTCTATTATTGTAGGAATTTTATATGCAATGGCATATATTCCAGTTATTCCTGATCCAAAATAGAAAAGTAAAATATATTTATCTGCTGCATTATTAATCCACCAGCTTATTGAATTTAAAATAAAATGTTTACTATAACTAATCATTTCATATCTTAATTCTTTATTTTCAATATTATTTGATTTCAAAGTGGGTTTTATTTTTTTATAATCTAAATATAATATTATTATATTTAATAGTTCACTAATAATTAGGCTTAAAATATAACCTATCACACCCAAATTTAACCACAATATCATAATACAGTTCATACATACCAACATAATAATTTTAAGTATACTTGAAATACCAATAATCTTAATACGCTCTAATCCTTTTAGAAAATATATATATATATTACTTATTGTAAGAACAATATAATAAACATTAAATAATAATAAATATGTAATATCTAAATAAAAAAGAAAATAACTAATGATAGATAATAACAATATTAGACAATATCCTTTAATAAAAACACCTAAAGATATTTTCAAAACTTGATTTTTATTTTTATCTTTATCAATTGTGAACCTTATAATTGCTTCATTTATACACAAAGTAAAAATAGGCATTGATAATTGAACAGTCGTAGTCACTATATCTATAATTCCATATTCATTTGATGATAAATAATTTGTATATAATGGCAACATAAAAAACAATAGCAATTTAGAAATAAAATTACTTATAGTAAAAATGCTCAAATTTTTAAAAAAATATTTATATTTCATTTTTAATCACCTTTTAAAAAAATTTTTAATTTTTTTAAAACAATCTACTCCAAACAATCTATGAAATGGTTTAGTAAATTTACTACGAACTATCATATGAAATGGAACCCAAGTTTTCATGTACCAGTGGATACTATGTGTATTAGATGTCATATTTAGTTTTCCAGTAGCATCATCAAGGGGATTAAAATAGTCTTTTGAGTAAATAGCTATTCCATTTTCAACTTCACTTTCACCATTTAGTTTAAAACCATACTTTTTAAAAATACGGCTATTTATAATTGGACAAGGAGTTAAATCCATTTCTCCATCTGAATTAATAAAACTTTTATTTTTATAATCAGCTAATAATTTTTTAATAAGCCAATTACCTTTTTTTGCTCCAAAACCAAGTCCTGTATTTACTGTTTCTTCTGTTTCCAGTCCAAAAAAAGCATTATTAACCACTAAATCATCATATGATTTAATTACTTCAACATCTACATCGAAATATATTCCTCCATTATTATATATAATAGATAGTCGAGCAACATCAGTAAAAAAAGCATATTTTTTATTATCATAAGCAGATTTAGCATAGGCATTAAAGTTAATATCAAAATTACTTTCATTCCACTGAATTATTTCATAATCCGGAAAATACTTTTTCCAAGATTTTATACATTTTATAGCTTTTCTGGGTAATGGTTTACCTCCAAACCAGCAGTAATGTATTTTTTTTTCAATCATATTTTTTTATCACCTCACAAGATACTTTTTCAATCAAATAAATCGGAATAATTACACAAAATAAATTTATCATAGTAATTTCTATATTATACATAATAACCCCCATACAGAAAACAAATACAGTATAAATCAATCTTACATATTGAAATGCGTTTGAAACTTTTCTTTTTTTAATTACTTCAGCGCATATATATGCTATAAATGAAAAAATTATTGAATATATCGGTGCTAAAACATATCCAAAATAGTAGTAACCCATACCAATAGTTGTGGGTATTTGTCCATATGTTCTATTGTAATCATTAAAAAATGGCTGAATAGTTTTATCTTTAATTCCAAATATTGTTGTTCCAAAAGGAATATTAGAAATAAAATCATAAGTAAAATATTTGAATTTATATTCTATATTATTTGGTAAATTAAATGTTCCAGAAACAATATTCACTCCAGAAAAATATGAACTAAATTTTATCGACATACTCTCTGCTTTTGATTTAAAAGAATTTATAGGATTCATATTAATCCACCAAATACATATTATTGCAAAAGAAACAATACCTATTTTTAGTATCTTTTTATCATAATTAATTTCATTATCATTCAAATACATTTTTAGTAAGAATAAACAAACTATATAGATTAAACTCCTAGCAATAGCTCCTCCAATAAAAAATATTGGAATAAAACATAAAATATATGATAATAAACTTGCAATTAAAGATTTTTCTGCCTTTTTCTGCATAAAAATAATTAACGAAGCAGGTATTAATAAAATTGCAATTCTCATTGCATAATTTCCTAATACAAGAGATAATTTTTTAACAAATGATATACCATATTTTGCAATAATGTAACTATCCTCTTGATTTCTAAAAAATTCACCATTAATATCAAAAATTGTTCTATATATTTTAAATAGTTCGGGTGTAATAATTCCACACAAAATAATCAATAAAATAATAAGTACTATTACAAATAGATATTTTTTCTTTGAAATTATTTTATTTGAATTTTTTTTTGAATAATTATCAACATAAATTGATATTTTTTTGTTTTTGGAAAAAAATATTAAAAATAAAAATACAGCTAGCATTTCATAACATACCAATAGTATCGAATTGTTAGTATTATTATTAACATTTAAAAAAATAGTTGATGCATAATTTCCAAAATACATAAATAATGGACTAATAACCATTCTACAAAAGTATAGAATGACAATAAATGTTATAGCAAAGTTATTTAAAAATTCTTTATACAAAGCTATTAAACAAATAGATATAAATACGAAACATAAAGGCAAGAAAAATAAAAATTTATAGCATTCCGGTCTTGAATAATCAAATAAAATTAATGCTGTACAAATTATAGCAATAAATAACAACAGAAAATACGCACTAAATTGTAAAAATTTAATTTTCATAAATTACTCCTTCTGTATTTTTCCTTTATATCCAACTACAGTAGTATTACTTTTGACATCATAATTAACAAATGTTAAAGCTCCAATTTTAACATTATTACCAATTTTTAAAGGACCTAAGACAACAGCATTAGTGCCTATTATGCAATTATTTCCTATTTCAATTTTGCCTCCTCCAATTGTAACATTTTGGTAAATAATACAATTGTCTCCTATAACAAGTTCGTGATGAAAAACAACTCCAACTGAATGAGCAATGTGAAAATTTTTACCGATTATTACACTAGGAGGTATCACACAATTAAATAATATATATATTATCTTATAAATTATTTTACTTAAAAACTTCATTTTATGTCTAAATAACCATGATTCTACTCTATAAAATTTAACAACAATACCTTGATCTTTTTTCAATACTAATCACCCCAACAATTTTTTATATTCATTGATAGTTAATTTACTAATTTCACTCCAACTAAACTTTTCTGATAGTTTCTTTGAATTAGTTGAAATACTTCTAATATTTTTTGCATTGATTGCTTCAATTATTGTATTAGCAATGTCATCAACACATGTCTTACAAGTAAACCCAGCTTGAGCCTTGCTAACCATAGAAGTTAAATTAGTACCTTCTGTTATTATTACTGGCATTCCATAAGAAAAAGCTTCTAAAATTGACATTGGAAATCCTTCATATCTTGATGTTTGAATGAAAGCATCTGAATCTAATAATACTTTTTCTTTTTCACTTCCAAACAACGGCCCATTGTTTGAAATAATATCATTTACATTATTTTGATTAATTAATTCTAATATTTTATTATCTAATTCAACTGAGTTTGGACCATAAATATCTATATGGCATCTATTTTTTCTTAACTGATCTTGAACTTTAGAACAAGCCTTAATTAGTAAATCCAGCCCTTTGTGATCGATATCTTTTCTTCCTATATAGCATATATTTCTTATTTTGCTATTTTTATGTATATAATTGCTTTCGGATATTCCATTAGGAATAATAATATCTTTATTAAAATGTAACGAATTATTTAATTCATCTTGAGTTAAATATTGAATGGCTGTACATCCGTTTAAAAAACTTTTGTAAAAAGTTTTAATTGCAATCATTTTTTTTGTTTTTTTTCTGTTAATTGCCTTTTTATTAAAGCATCCATGGGGAACTATAACATAGGGAATTTTCTTATTTCTTAACTTTCTAGCAATTTTACAAAATTGAATTGTATTAAAAGGATCTTCAAAAACAGCAATATCAATATTCATATATATTTCTTCAATATTGTTTATTTTATTAACTTTTTTGGAAACTTCAAATTCATTTTTGGATAAATCCATCCAATAAATTTGAGCATAATTACATATAGAGTTTAATAATTGAGTAACAGCAACCGTAACACCATCATATTTTTTCCCACTCATTTTTGAAATAAATAAAATATTCATTTTTAATTACATTCCTTTCACATTAATCACTTATATCAACCTTTATCATTTTTCCCCATTCCAAATCATATTTATCTGGATTAAATGGCATCATCCCAGCGCCTGGAGTAAAAGTTAATTCCGCAAAATAATATTTGTTATTTGTAATAAAGAAATCAACTCTTACAAAAGGGAAATCCTTTGATAAGTCTTTAGAAATCTTGACAAGTTTATCAAAATAAGTTGGTAACTTTATTTCTTTTATATCTTCATAATCGTCTCTTTTTAAAGGTATCTTACTACCATCAAGATTAAAGAAACCTATTTGTGCTTGACGATCATGTATTAAATCATTTGAAACATACATAAATTTAGGTACTCCACTAAAACAAAAAAACTTATAATCAGTTATACTATCGCCTAAAAATTCTTCACAAACAATTTTATGTTCTTTTATTCTAGAATAATGTAGTTCAATATTGTAAGCACCAAAATCTTCTTTTAACCATTTATTTAATTGCTTTATTATTTTTTCTTTATTAACATTTTCTTTATTTTGTACTAGTATATTGTATGCACATCCATGATTACATTTCAAAACAAATTTATCAGGTAATTTGTCCCATTCTATTTCATTTGCATTATTCCATGAACCTAATAAAGGAACCAAAATATCTTTATACCCTTTTTTTCCTAAATATTTACGAACTTTATATTTATCAGTGCAATTTATTACTTTTTCATTATTTGGATAATAATATAATTTCATCCATTGAATTTTTTCATTGAAAGTTTGAGGATTATCTAAATTTAATTTTTTTCCTAAAACTTTTTTATAATAAATTTTTGATAAAAATGCATCGGGAAGAATTTTATGTGCAATCACTTGACCTTTACGTCTTAATTTGTATAAGAATGAATCTCTTTCCATTTTTACATCCTTCCATTTTTAACATATATTATTTTCTTCAACACTCCAAAAAATAAATTTCTTATTGTTAATATAGATGAACTGATTACATTTTTATGTTCTCCATCTTTATATAATCTATAGTGATATTTAATTAATTTAACTTTACTATGTCTAGAAATTGATCCAGTTCTAATTCTATATTTTGCTAGATTTTCTTTCAACAAATAACAATTTGCTTTTTTTATTACTTTTAACCACATAGCATAATCATTATTTTTAGGAAGATTTTCGATTTGAATCAATCCTACTTTTTCTTGATTATACATTACTGTTAAACAACCTGGCCAACAAAAATTATACATTCCAGATTTTGTTATTTTTTTAGGACCAGTTACAAATTTATTTAATGATTTTGAATCTTCATCAATCAATTCATAATTTGTATATGAAAAATAATAATTATTATCTTTCATAAATTTTATTTGTTTTTCTAGTTTATTTTTATTCCAAACATCATCACTATCAAGAAATGCTATAAACTCTCCATTTGCTTCTTTCAAAGCCTTATTTCTTGAAATAGCAGCACCACTATTCTTTTTATTTTTTAAGTATTTAATTCTTTTATCTTTTAAATAAGGTTTTATAACTTTTTCTGTTTCATCTTTAGAGCAATCATCTACTATAATTAATTCCCAATTAGTATAAGTTTGATTTATTACACTATCTATCGTTTCATTAATAAATTTTGCAGTATTATAAGATGGCATAATTATTGATACTAACCCTTTTTCTTTATGACAACAAATACCGTTTAATAAATCTTTAGCTTCCTGTTGTTTCTTATCATATTCTTTTTTAGTAACTCTCTTATGTTTTAAAAGATAATCTCCATAATCAATAGATAAATCTCCGCCTTCTTCTCCAATACCTTCTCTTTTTAAAACAGTTTTTATTGTTAAGAATATTACTTTAATATCCATTTTAAAACTCATATTCTTAACATAATATAAATCATGTTTAAATCTATCATCCCAATTTATAGAGTTTCTTCCATTTGCTTGTGCCCAACCAGTTAAACCTGGCATAACACTTTGTCTTTTTAATGTTTCTTTATCAAAGAAAACCATATCTCTAACTAACATAGGTCTTGGTCCAATAAAACTCATCTTACCAAAAAGTATACAAAACAACTCAGGTAATTCATCTAATGAAGTTGATCTTAAAAATCTACCAAACTTAGGTAATCTTTGATCATCAGGAAGTAGATTTCCATCCTTATCTTTTTTATTAGTCATAGTTCTAAATTTATACATATTAAATATTTTATTTTTATATCCAGGTCTTGGCTGTTTAAACAATATAGGCCACCCCATAAATATTAACACTAGAATAGATATTATTATATATATTGGTGATAAAACTATAATCGCTATTAAAGATATTAATATATCAAATAATCTTTTAAAAAACTTCTTATACATCTAAAACACCCCTTTTATTCAAAACATCTTTTAATTAATTCAATAACAACATCTTGTTCTTCTTTAGTCATTTTATTATCACTTGGTAAACATAAACCTCTTTCAAATATATCTGCTCCAATATCTTGCTTTTCTCCTGCAATATATGCATTTGTTTGAGCTCTTCCATTACCATTTCTAGTAACAAAAGGATTCATTCTATATATTGGTTGCATATGCATAGGTTTCCATATAGGTCTTCCTTCTATATTATATTTAGCAAGTGTTTCTAATATTTCTGTAGGACAACTTTTTCCTTTTTCATGAATGTATAAGGCATTTTGTTCTCCTCTTACTTGTTTACACATTGCTTCTTCATCAATTATTAAACAACTTAGCCAGAAATTAGGCTCACTATTCTCTTCATCATATGGATTCATTTTAACAGGTAAACCTTTAAATCCTTCTTTATATCTTTCATAAACCGCTTTCTTTTGTGCTATATGTTCTTCTAAATAAGGAAATTGTCCTCTAACTACTCCAGCAACTACATTACTCATTCTGTAGTTATATCCTATTTCTTCATGTTGATACCATGGTGCGTTTTCTCTTGACTGAGTTGACCATTTTCTTGCTTTATTAGCTGCTTCTAAATCATCAGTTAATAACATTCCACCACAAGTTCCTGTAATAATTTTATTTCCATTAAATGAAATACAATTAAAGTTTCCAAATGTTCCAGTTTCTTTTCCTTTATATGTTGCTCCTAAACTTTCTGCTGCATCTTCTACAATAATTGCATTATGTTTTTTACAAATTGCTTTTATTTCATCTATTTTACCTGGAGTACCATAAAGATGAGCAACAACTACAACTTTTACTTCTGGGTATAATTCAAATGCTTTTTCTAAAGCTGCTGGATCCATATTCCAAGTATCATATTCAGTGTCTATAAATATTGGTGTTGCTTTTTCATAAACAACTGGATTTACAGTAGCAGCAAAAGTCATATCTGAACAAAATACTTTGTCTCCTTCTTTTACTCCGGCAAGTTTTACTGCTAAATGAAGCGCTGCAGTTCCTGCTGATAATGCTACTGCATATTTACATCCTATTTTTTCGCAAGCAAGTTTTTCTACTTCATTTATATTAGCACCTACTGTACTCATCCAGTTAGTTTCATATGCTTCAGTAATATATTTAATTTCATCGCCATGCATAGTTGGTGTTGCTAGCCAAACTTTCTTTTCGAATGGTTTAATATCTTTCATATTACTTACCTATCCTTTCTCTATCAATAGTATAAGTAGTAACTATTTTAGCTACTTTATCTTTAATATCATCGTTATTTTTATATGATGACTTTATTAATAAATCTAAATCTTCCATAAAAGTTTTTGGTATTCTTATAGGTTTACCTATATGAATTAATTTATTAGGTGTTTCTTTTAATCCTTCTTCATCCATTAATATTTCTTCATATAATTTTTCTCCTGGTCTTAATCCAGTTATTTTAATTTCGATATCTTTATTTGGTTCAAGTCCTTTATATCTAATTATCTTTTCTGCTAAATCATAAATTCTAACTGGTTTACCCATATCAAGTACAAATATTTCTCCGCCTTCAGCATAAACACTTGCTTGTAATACTAAACTTACTGCTTCTGGTATAGTCATAAAGAATCTTGTAATATCTTTATGAGTAACTGTTACAGGTCCACCATTTTCAATTTGTTTTAAGAATAATGGTATAACTGAACCATTAGAGCCAAGAACATTTCCAAATCTAACCGCAACATAATCTGTATTTTTACTCATTCTATCATATGTTTGCATTATCATTTCACATATTCTTTTAGAAGCACCCATTATATTAGTAGGTCTTACTGCTTTATCAGTAGATATTAATACGAATTTACTTACATTATATTTATCTGCTAGTTTACATGCATTTAAAGTTCCTAAACAATTATTTTTAATTGCTTCATTTGGACTTACTTCCATAAGTGGTACGTGTTTATGAGCAGCTGCATGAAATACTTGATCTATTTTAAATTCACTAAATACTTTTTCAAGTCTATCATAATCTCTTACAGAACCTATTATTGTATGTAAATCTAAATTAGGATAATCTCTTAATAGTTCTTGTTGTATATCATATGCATTATTTTCATAAATATCAAATATTATTAAAGTTCTAGGATTACATTTAGCAATTTGTCTACATAACTCAGAACCAATAGAACCTCCACCACCAGTAACAAGTATTACTTTATTTGTAATATTATTTGATATTTCAACTGAATCAACTACTATTTCATCTCTTCCTAAAAAGTCTTCATATGAAAGAGGTCTTAAACTACTAGCAACTTGTCTTTCATCAGGTGACATAGTTGTATATACAGATGGTAATATTTTAATATCACATTTAGTTTTCTTACATTCTAGAACTATTTTTTCTACTTCACTTTTAGGTGCAGAAGGTATAGCTATAATTATTTCTTCTATATGATATTTTTCTGCCATATAGTATATATCTTTTCTACCACCACATACAGGAATAGATTTAATATATGTACCAAGTTTCCTTTTATTATCATCTATTACACAAGAAATTTTAAAATCAAATTTACTTTGATTATTTAATACTTCATCTATTAATATTCTTCCAGCATCTCCTGCTCCGATTAACATAGCATGTTTTTTCTTCCTACTATTTTCAAAATTAGAATATATTGTTCTAAATATTCTATATGAAAATCTAGTCGCACATACAAATAATATTAATAATAAGAAATGTATTAAATAAAAACTTCTAGGTAAGCTTATATAAAATAGATTCTTATATACAAAGCAAGTAACTTCTATACATATAGAACCTACTATTATATTTACAAATTCAATAATTGAAGCATATTTCCAAAGTGATGTATATAACTTTAAACCTAGAAATATAATTAGCATTATTAATGAATCAAATATTACTCCATCATACATTGCTGATAGATATTCTGAAGGAATACTACCAAAATCAAATCTTAACCATAGTGCAATGTAAGATGTTAAAAACATTGTTATAATATCTAATATAACAAACAATATAATATTTGGTAATTTGTTTTTAATTAAATTGTTTACACTCTTCATTTTTACACCAACCAAAAACCTTTGTGCATGTACACATAGTCGATATGATTATATCATAAAATACGTTATTATGACAATTGTTTTACTTGTTTTGACATGTAATGTATGCTTATTTTTAATTTTTATTAAAAAAAGCATAATAAAAGTGGATTTTGTTCCACTTTTATTTACTTTTAATCTTTTTAACACCACTATATGGACTATATACTTTTGTATCTCCTACTAATTTATAACTTCTTACTTTATAATAATATGTTTTTCCTTTAGATGTACTATTAACATATTCTAGAAGTTCATCCTCATTTGTAAATGCTTTTATTAATGAGAATTTCTTATTACTATAATTTGATCTATATATTTCATATCCATCTGCCATATTTACACTATTTAATGTTATTGTTACTTTCTTTGATGTTGTTTTTAATGTAAATGATGGTGCTGCTGTTGTAACTTTTCTACTTCCAGTTACCCATGCACTACAATTATTAAATGAGTTACATGCTTTTAATCTAAAGTAATATGTTTTTCCAAATTCTAACTCATCTTGAGCTAATGTTCCAGGTCCTGGTAACTCCTCTACTAGTTCATATACTTTTCCATCTAAACTTCTTTCCAATACATAATTAGTTGCTCCACTTACTTTTCCTATTACTACATTTAATGCATTATAATCTTTATAATTAATTGTTAGTTTTGGTTTTACTGGTGCAGTCTTAGTACTTATTATACTACTCCATGAACCATATATTTTCTTCCTTCCAACTTTCTTATATGCACGCACTTTAAAGTAATATGTAGTATTTGCTTTTAATTTTGTTTTGTTATAACTTATTGTACTATTCTTTGTAATTGTAGTTGCCTTACTCATCTTCTTCGTACTTGTTCCATAATATATTTCATATCCAGTAGTACCTACTTTATCATAACTAATTTTTACATTATTTGTTCCAGCACTTGTTACTTTTAAGTTCTCTACTTTATTTGGTACTATCTTCTTACTTACTATATTTGAATAACTTGAGGTGGCAACACTATTATATGCTCTTACTTTATAATAATATTTTTGATTATATTTAAGGCCTTTATCTTCATAATAATTTTCGATTGTTTTGCCAATGTTTTTCCACTTTTTATTATCTGTGCTTCTATAAATAATATATCCACTAGCATATTCATTTTTATCCCAATTTAATCTCATTATATTATTATCATTTACAATATTAATGATTGGTTTAGTTATATTAGGATACTCATTTAATGGTTTTACTTCAATACTTCGCATTAACTTATCATAATAATAAAAATTAATGTGGTTATCCTCTATTTTTCCTATAACACTTTCTACTGTAAAATCATTTAAATCCATTTGATTAACATCAGCAAAAATCACATCAGAATCTACATTATATATATCACTTTTTATACTATACTTTAGGCTCAACAAACCGGGATTATTCAATTCGTCAATTTTTGCATAACTAGCAGTATTATATGCATTATTATATTTAGTTCCATTACTACCAGTTAAATTTGCATTATTAACATTAAAAACCATTTCACTTAAATCTACATTATCTAAATTCCATTTATTTGATACATATATTTTTTCGATATTATTCATGTTTATAAACATATTTTGAATAGTTGTTACTTTTGATGTATCAAATGACGACAAATCTAAAGTAGTAAGTGATGAACAGCCATCAAACATGTGTGACATATTTTTTATATTTGATGTATCAAAAAATGTGAAATCTACAGATGTTAATTTTATCATATTGTAAAACCAATTATTAACACTTATTGGTTTAATAATATCATTTTCTCCACCAATTATAATACTTGTAATAACAATATTATATTTTAAATATGATGGCTTATAATCATTATATATAATACCTGATGCATAATGTTCTCCATTTATATTTTTATTACTTAATATTAATGTACAACTTCCATTACTTTGAAAATTACAGCCATTACCATCTATGGCCCAATGTATTCCATTTGGTATATAATTCCAAAAATATCCTGGATTATTTTTTTCATCAAGTTTTGCATAAGTAGAATCTTTTTTTGAATATGGAGTTCCATTCATTCCAGATAAACTATTACAATTTGAAAACATCGAATCATCTTTAGGT
>JAEEGL014379846.1_pt1 | contig 34214 bp, 29 predicted proteins | sample 9134231 | NCBI WGS metagenome assembly JAEEGL01 (sample SAMN16246548, study PRJNA631951) | gut metagenome | biome: gut microbiome; feature: rumen; material: fiber-attached | host: Bos | place: Iran: Karaj | collected 2018-10 | reverse complement strand
GTTATACTACGCAAGCGTCCCATAGGGCTGAGCGGACCATTGACCATTGAACATTCTTGCTCCGTTATACTACGCAAGCGTCCCATAGGGCCGAGCGGAACATTGACTTCGTCGAAGATGCTACGTCATGAAAATGTAAAAGCGATTTTCCATTTTGCATAACTTAAACGCATCTTTGAACATTGACCATTGAGGATTAGAACAAACCTTCACTGCCCTTATGGGTGGTGAAGGTTTGTTCTATTATATATTTAATAACCTACTTTTCGAGGGATGATTTTAACATTTCCAAGAGCCGAAATTGATAGTATTCGGTGCAGATTTCGATTCTGTCCAGAGCCGATAATGATACTATTCGGGGGAAGATTATGAACCTTTCCCCGACATTTTTTGTGCGTTTATTTCTTTTCCGCTAATGTCTTGCGGCCAGTTGTTTTCTTCTCTGTGGTGGCGGATTTTGCCTTTAGACGAGAAGATGTGGCGCGCGTTTTGCGTGTGGCGGTTGTCTTTGGTGCGTCGGAGGTACCATCGGCAGCGGCTGTTGCCTCAGCGGTTTTCTTTGTTGTTCTCTTTGCTACGGTGCGGCGCTGGGGCTTCTTGGCTTCTGCTGCAGGGGCGGCAGACGGCTCAGCAGGCTGAGCTGTGTCTGCGGTTGGCTGCTGGGGCTGTTCTTTGCGAAGCAAAGCGTCGTTAGTGCCGAGCGACTGGGGCTCTGCTGTTGCAGCAGGAGCCTCTGCGCCTTTCCTGGTTGTGCGCCTTGAGGAAGCGCGACGCTGGCCTTTCTTGGCAGGAGCAGCCCCTTCCGGCTCTCCCGATGGGGAGAAAGCCCCTTCCGGCTCCCCCAAGGGGGAGAGACGTGAAGCGGCAGCTGTGGGTTCAGCTGGAGCTGATACCTCTTGACGAGGGCTCTGAGGCTGCTGCTGGGACTGTGTCTGCTTGTCCTGCTGGGACTGTGTCTGCTTGTCCTGCTGGGACTGTGTCTGCTTGTCCTGCTGTGGCTGCTGCTTCTTTTGCTGCTGCGGCTGCTGTTGCTGCTGCGGCTTCTTGTCCTGGGACTTCTGCTGTTTGTTTTGCTGTGCCTGCTGCTGCTTCTTCTGCTGGGCCTGCTGCTGTTGCTTCTTCTCCTGCTTGCGCTCCGGCTGTTCCTCTAACTTGATGAAGAGGTTGTCACCGCGATGCTTGTCTCCCTGACGGAAGGCGTACTCGTCGATGGTGAGCGGCGTGAGGGGCTGGCTGCAGCGAGGGGCAGAGGCGCTGAACGGCTGTATGTCACTCATCCAGGGTGTGCCGTCGGCCATCTGGATGTAGTGGTACTGGCGTGTGTAGTTGTCGAGCAGGCGCAGATCGTCGAAGGTGAATGCCATTGGCCTGAGCTGGGTGTATGTGGCGTTCCACTCCTCGTCGCTGATGCCGTTGATGCGCTGCAGGTCATCGCAGAGCGCGATGGAGCGTATAGCGACGCTGGCATCGTTGGTGAGCAGCAATACCTTCTTTCCCTCGGTGAAGAGCTCTACGACGCGCCGCACAATGGCGGGGTCGGCAAAGGCGGCATGGTGGCTCTCGCTGCTGATGCCCTCGATGCGCAGACGGTTCTCGCGCTGCATGGAGAGGATGAGGCGCTTAGCCAGACGCGCTGCGGCGTTGAGATAGACGAGGTTGTCGGAGAAGTCCGCCTCCTTGTGGTTCACAGGGTCCTGTACGGCGGCAAAGCGGTCTATCTCCTCGTAGGTCTCGCCCATGATGATAAACTTGCCGCCACGATGGCGCATCATCTTGGACATGAAGTCCAGCTGTCGCTCAAACATCAGGCGTGTGTTGCCCCTGTTGTCGCCATAGGAGGTGGCGTTGAGCTCGAGCCACACATTGGTGTCGCTGAGGACGATGTCGTAGTCAAGGACGCCGGAGAGAATCTCCTGGAGCATGAGGTGTCGCTGATGAACCTCCTCGAGGGTCAGTTGCTGTATCTGTTGGTCGTTGAGGATGAGATCCTTCTGCGGAGTGTTGATAAGGTCTATTATGTTCACGTGATTATTGTGTTGTTTAATTATTATTGAAATTAAAGGGAGTTCTTGCTCCACAATGTTACGCAAGCGTCCCAAAGGGGTGAGTGTAGGCGCTGGTGGAGAGCATTTATACACAGGGCTGGCGTCCCAAAGGGGTGAGTGTAGGGCGCGATGGCGGGGAGCATTTATACACAGGGCTGGCGTTTCTGCTGCCCCTACAGGGCGTGATTACTGTTTGCGTTCATACCCAGGGCGCTGCCCTGGGCTATAAGCTTTTGCCCTTGCAGGGCGCGCTGACGGGGAGTATCTTGCAGGGGTGCGTTAGCGTGGGGCATCTTTCTGGGGCGCGTTAACGGGGAGTGTCTTGCAGGGAGCTAAGGCGAGGGATAGCTTGAAGCAGGGGGGAAATCACGACCTAAATTGACGCTGGACATTGTTTTCTCGGTCTCAGCATTATGTCGCCCAGGGCGAAGAGGCAGAGGAGGTAGGGGTAGTAGAGATGGGGGATGATCTCTATGGGATTGATGCCTGCGAGGGCTCCGCCCATGAGCATCTGCGCGCCGTAGGGGATGATGCCCTGCATGATGCATGAGAAGGTGTCGAGGATGCTTGCCACTCGTCTGGGGTCGAGGGAGAAGCGATTGGAGATGTCCTTTGCTATGCCCGATACGGTTATGATGGCAACGGTATTGTTTGCCGTGCAGAGGTCCGTGACGCTTACCAGAGCGGCGATGCTGAGCTCTGCCGAGCGTGGTGAACGGACGTGACGCAGTATTCCGCTCATCAGATAGCGTATGCCTCCGTTGGCACGGATAGTCTCCAGCACGCCTCCGGCAAGCATGGTGACGATGATGAGTTCGCCCATACCCATAATGCCTTTGCCCATCACCATCATCCACGATATGAACGAGTAGTCACCATAGAGCATGCCGATGATGCCGCAGAGCATGGTGCCTATGACCAGGACTATGAGCACGTTGAGACCCATTATAGCCGTGACGAGCACTACGAGATAGGGCAGCACCTTGAAGGGATTGACCGGCGGCACGGTGTTGGCATTCTCCACGGAATGGCTCATGAAGGCATAGACCACGAAAGCTATGATGGCGGCAGGGGCGGCGATGCGTATGTTGGTCCTGAACTTATCGCTCATGCGGCAGCCCTGCGACTGGGTGGCGCAGACGGTGGTGTCGGAGATGAACGACAGATTGTCGCCAAAGAACGCGCCTCCCACAACGATGGCGGCGGTAAAGCCCAACGGCTCGTAGAGTATCTGCGCTATGCCCACGGCGATAGGCATGAGGGCTACGATGGTGCCCACGCTCGTGCCGATGCTCAGGGATATGACCGCAGCAGCAAGGAAGAGGCCCGGCAACACCATGCTGGCAGGCAGGATGGAGAGTGTCAGGTTTACTACTTCGTTGACGCTACCCATCTCCTTGGCCGACGAGGAGAAGGTGCCGGCAAGGATGAATATCCATATCATCAGCAGCAGATTGCTGGAACCCGCGCCACGGCTGAAGACATTGAAACGATGCTTCAGGCTGCCGCGACTGACTATGATAGCCACGACGGATGTGAGCATGAAGGCTACCGTGATGGGTATCTTGTAGAAGTCACCGGCGTATATGGAGCTTCCGAGATAGAAGGTAGCGAAGAATATGAGTGGTAAGAGTGCGCGCATTAAGTGAAGAGTGAAGAGTGAAGAGTGAAGAATTAAGAGTGAAGAATTAAGAGTGAAGAGTGAAGAATAAACCTCGCCCGCCGAGACTTTCTCCAAGGGTTGAGGGGTGAGGGTGAGGGATGAGGGTCTGATTGCTAATTGTAATGTCTTCTGACTCCTTCTAACTCCTTTTCGCTCGGCACTCTGTGACGCTTGCGTAGCATAGCAGAGCAAGAACTTCTTATCACTCCTTATAAAATTACTTTCCCAATTTGTTCATTATGTCCTTGGGCACGGCGTTTTTGTTGACCATAAAGTCCATTGTCTTGGCTATGATATAGTTCTTGGACATATACCAGATGCCCTTGTAGTCGCCTGTCTCGCCCCAGGAGTTCTTTACCATATAGTACTCACGGCCGTTCTGGTCTTTTGCTATGCCATAGATCAGCATGCCGTGATCGTCGGTCAGCTCCCAGTTGTCGAACTCCTCCTGACGCTTCTCCTGCGACGGAGTCAGCTCCGGCACGTTCACTCCCAGATCCTTCACCTTGCTCTTACGGTCCTTTGCCTCAAGTTTCAGCCACTTGGCCATATCAGACCCTTCGATGTCGAGGAACTTCTTGGTATCTACGAGCACGGCCAGTCCTTCGCGTGAGAAGCCATCATCACTCACGTCGCCGCCCCATGCTACGGTATAGCCCTGCATGACGGCATTGTCGATGATGCGCTCAAGGCAATCCATAGGCACGTTCCATGACGGGCCCTGACGCCAGTTGTCCTGCACCTCAACAGCGAACTCTGTCCAGAAGGGATGGTGGGTGTAGGAGGTAAAGGAATAGTAGTCATCCCAGTTCAGGCCAAGCGAAGCGGCAAATGACTGTGGCGTGTATTTCTTTCCCTCGTAGGTGAATGTCTCAGGCACGGTACCGAGATAAGCGTCTATGATGCCCTGCAGACCTTTCTTCCACGCGGGGGTGAGGCGTTTGTTTGATGTTTTGGCAAGTGTACGCACATAGGCAGGCATCACCTGGAAGAACTCCGAGAAGTTGTTGAGTGTGTCGCCATACATAGTGCCGGGCAGAGCCATCGCCTCCTCTGGGCATATGCCATAGTTCTTGAGCACATACAGCACATCGTATGCAGAGCCGCCCTGCTCAAACTGCATGTCTCCGTGCAGGCGTACCGTCATGATGGCGCGGTCCATATAGTTCTTGTTGGTCACAAACATCTCGCTCAGGTTGTAGGTCTTGCCGCTCTTGCGCAGTATCTCTGACTCAAAGAAAGAGAGAGTAGAGTAATCCCAGCAGGTGCCGGACTTGCTCTGGTTCTTGATACTCGTAATGGGATTTTGCTTTACGATGGTGAATACGGGCTTGTTGGCTGCCGTATCGGTGGTCAGGCTGTCAGCAGCATAACCGGAGATGCTGATGCAGAGAAGAAGTAGGTTGAGTATGATATGTTTCATTGTTTGAGTGTATTGTTATTCCAAGAAAACGAAATAGACGGCTGCCACGAGGCATATAAATGCCACGAAATGATTCCAATGCAACTGCTCGCCCTGAAACATCATGCCTGCGATGACGGTAAAGACAGTCAGGGATATCACCTCCTGAATGACCTTCAGCTGCATGAGGGTGAAGGGGCCTCCGTTGCCCACGAAGCCTATTCTGTTGGCCGGTACCTGCAGAGAATACTCTGCCAGCGCTATGCCCCACGAGAAAAGGATGACCCCGATGAGCGGCCAATGGGTGGAAATGTTCATCTCAGACAGTTTCAGATGCCCGTACCAGGCTAATGTCATGAAGATATTTGACCCAATAAGCAGGACAACCGTCATGAATGGCGACGAAAGATGAGGTAGGTGTGGAGTTATCATTGAATGTTGATGGGTTGAGTGAAGAGTTTAAAGTGAAGAGAGAAGAGTGAAGAGTGAAGAATTAACCTCGCCAGCCGAGACTTTCTCCAAGGGTTGAGAGATGAGGGGTGAGGGTTAAGCTTTGAGCGTTAAGCGTTAGCATCCCGTAGGGCCGAGCGAAGCTATAATTTTGAATTTTGAATTATTAATTTTTAATTTAATCCGCCTGAGCGTCGCACTATGAATTTTGAATTTTGAATTCTTAATTTTTAATGTAATCCGCCTGAGCGTCGCACTATGAATTTTGAATTCTGAATTATTAATTTTTAATTTAATCAATCAGTTCATACATTTTGCGCGGTATGTAGTCGGCCTCTGCCACTATGAGCCCGTCTATGTCAAAGTGTATCTTCTTATTCTTGTTCTTCTTTCCTATACGCCTCACGACAGCCTCCATTCCCTTGAACGGGCCGTCAACGAAGCGGACACGCTTGCCATAGTGACGGAACATCTCCTCGTATGGGATGAGCGTGATATGCTCCTTGCCAAGCTCAACGACCTTGATGAACTGCTCCATCTCCTTCTTTGGCACCACAATGATGCGGCGCAACGACAAGTTCTCGAAATAAGTAGGATTGCTCACTCCGTCCTCACGGCTGCCGTAGGTCATGAAGCGCATATACGACAGAGGCTCGCCACCATTCTTCAGCTCGCGCACCTCCGTACGTGTGCCATAGACAAAGACAAGGTTTGAGATTATCGGCACCTCCTTCACTACGGCGCTGTCCTGCCCCTTTCCGTTATTAGGGGCAACCGTTTCGCGCGAGGGTACGAAATGCTTCACGCCACGGGCATGCAGGCTCTCGGCCACGACGATGCCGCGACCATAGCTCACACGCATGGGAAACCAATAACTATTGCCATCATCGGGCATATTGGCATGCAGGGATGTTACCTCCTCACACTTCATTTTTTCATTTTTGGGCGCGAAGGTACTGCTTTTTTTTGAATTGGCAAAATGTACATAATAAATAAGGTGTAAAATACAGCAAAGACTGACAGTTTGTCATACACGACTGCCAGATTGTCGCACTAAGAGCACGTGGCACGCCCGTTGCCATTATACTGAGCGAAAGCCGCAAGGCTGATAAGCAAACAAATAAAACAAAAAGAAAACTTACAAACCAATAAAACATTTAAGGAGGAAAAATTATGAACACTATCACAAAAAACAACTGGTTCCCAACAATGATGAACGATTTCTTCTTCAATGACTTTATGCCAAAGACCCAATCGCAATATACCACCCCAAAGATGAACATCACCGAGACCGACGGCGCCTTTGAGATAGAGCTGGCTGCCCCAGGTATGACAAAGGATGATTTCACCATCCATCTGACCGACAATAACACTCTGGAGCTGAAGATGGAGAAGAAGCAGAGCAACGAGGAGAAGAAGGACGACAAGTCTTACCTGCGCAAGGAGTTCAGCTATCAGAGCTACGCACAGACGTTCACCCTGCCTGACACGATAGCCAACGACGGCATCAAGGCAACAATGGCAGACGGAATCCTAACCATCACACTCCCAAAGAAGGAAGAGAAACCAAAGGTTGACAAGATGATTGAGATCCTCTAAGCCAAACCCCGACACACCAATCCCCGTCACAACATGCGTGGCGGGGATTGTTTGTTTATACCCCTCTCCTACTTTACCGCCGGAGGTAAGTAACTTCCCTGCCAGAGGTGAGTAACTTCCCTTGCCGGGATGAGTAACTTTAGATAATGCATAATTCATAATGCATAATTTGTGAAATTCTTCGCACATTACTTTCTTTTTAGCGGAGCTCAGGCGAGCAAAGCTCGGAGCGTGGTTTGTTTTTTTGCATATCTCAAGACTTAATCGTACCTTTGGCTGCGCCTTAGTTCTTGCGCTCCAGTAGGTGCTCAGGCGCTTTGCGGAATCCTCCGTCTTGGATATGCAATAAAAAATGCATGCACTTTTTTTTGCATATCTCAAGACTTAATCGTACCTTTGCATAAAAGATTCTGATATGCCAAAGACACAAAGACAACAAGAGAGCACGGCGCAATTCAAGGTGAAGGAGCCGTCAATGTATGACGTTATAATGCTGAATGATGACGTCACAACGATGGATTTCGTGGTGCGCGTATTGATGCGCGTATTCCATAAATCAAAGGAAATAGCCCAGAGCCTGATGATGAAGATACACCTGGAGGGCTCGGCAGTAGTAGGAACATATAGCAAGGACATAGCCCAAAGCAAGGCCCAGCTGACAATGCAATTAGCTAAGGCAGAGGGATATCCCCTTAAAGTAACAGTAAAAGAGAAATGACACAGGATATATACGACATAGATTTAAGTAAGTGTACGCCTCAGACACGCAGGGTTTTCACGGTCACTCTGGAGAATGTGGAGAAGTATCGCATGGAGTTCCTCACGCCTGAACACCTGCTCTTCTCTATAATTATCCAGGACGAGTTCAAGCTGTTTTGCAACGACTACCTCATAAGCCAGGAAAAGATGAGAGCCGAACTGGTATCACACATTCAGGACATGGACCGTGTGGCAGAGGATGAGGAGTATGAGGTCAGGCTATCCGTGAACCTACAGTTCATGTTGAAGATAGCAAAAAGCTACATGTATGAAACAAACAAGGACAACGACGACGAGCAGGATACGCCGTTAGATGTGGCGGACCTGATAATGATGATGTATGACCTCGACAACTCTATGACGCAATATCTGCTCATGAAGTATCTTGGAGAGCACAAGGCTGAGTGTCTTGACCGCATAAGAAAATACTACGAGCAGGACATCGAGGACTACTACGACATCGCGTCTATGACCGGAGACGAGATGTATGACAGGATGATGGCCAGCGCCAACCGTCTCATGGGAGCGCTGAGCGCCTTGGGGCAGGGCTTCGGAGTATCGGATGATGATGATGACGACGAGGATGAAGAGGACATAATGGACAGCATGGAACAGTCGGAGCCGTGGGAGGAGTATGTGACACAGCTTACCCCGGAGGTCTGCGCAAAGAAGGTTGTACCCCTGGCGCGAGAGAAGGAACTGACACGAACAGTCAGAATCCTATGCCGCCACGACAAGAACAACCCGCTCTTCATAGGCGAGCCAGGCGTGGGAAAGACAACGATGATATACGGTCTCATACACCTGATAGCATCTGGGCAGGTGCCTGAATGGATGAAGAAGGTACAGGTCTATTCGCTTGACGTAGGGGCACTTATGGCCGGAACGAGCTATCATGGGGAGTTTGAGAAGCGCATGAAGATGATTCTCGACGGGCTGAAGGCCAAAGGCAACTGCATACTCTACATAGACGACATCCACACCCTGATGGATGTGGGAGGCAACAACGGCAGCCTGAATGCAGCAGACCTGCTGATGCCATACCTGGAGGACGGCACGATAAGGTTTGTGGGCTCTACGACCTATCAGGATTACAACAAGACTATGGCCAACAGGAAAGCCATAGCGCGCCGCTTCGGGCCCATAGACATCAAGGAGCCTTCGGTGGAGGAGGCTATCAGCATGGCCCAGGGAGCCCTGCACAGGTACGAGAGCCACCACAAGGTGAAATATACCGAAGAGGCATTGAGGTATGCCGTAGAGCAAAGTCACGCACTCATAACGGACCGCTACCTGCCGGACAAGGCGTTTGACATCATAGACGAGGCCGGAGCATACAGACAGCAGAACCCATTGCTGAAGAAAGACGGCACGCCAAAGGCACGCACAGGGCAGAAGGTGGATGTGGATGTGATAAGGAACATACTGACAGAGGTATGCCGCATAGACTCCAAAGCCCTCAGCAGCGAAAGCAACGAACAGCTGAAAGACCTGGACAAGCGCATATCATCAGACATCTACGGGCAGGATGAGGCCGTAAAGCAGGTCGTAAGAGCTGTCATGATGGCCAAAGCCGGACTTACCGAACCGGACAAACCGCTGGCAAGTCTGCTCTTCGTGGGACCTACGGGAGTGGGTAAGACAGAGGTGTGCAAGGTTCTGGCACGCGAACTGGGAGTGGAGCTCCTGCGCTTCGACATGAGCGAATATACGGAGAAACACACGGTATCAAAGCTCATCGGCTCACCTGCCGGATATGTGGGATATGAGGAAGGGGGACTGCTGACTGACGCGATACGCAGAACGCCGAACTGTGTCTTGCTACTCGACGAGATAGAGAAAGCGCATAGCGACATATACAACATACTGCTGCAGGTGATGGATTATGCGAAACTGACTGACAATAAGGGCAATAAGGCTGATTTCAAGAATGTCATACTCATCATGACCTCTAACGCCGGAGCTCAATATGCTTCACAGGCCTCCATCGGTTTTGCAGGCGGACAGTCACGGGGCGAAGCGATGTTGCAGACAGTCAAAAAGACCTTCAAGCCGGAGTTCCTCAACCGTCTCTCTGCCACAGTCGTATTCCACGATATGGACAAGAAGATGGCATCGCTGATACTCGAAAAGAAACTGCGCCACCTATCGGAACGCCTTGCGGCAAAGCACGTCACTATGGCCCTCACGGACGAGGCGCGGCAATACCTGCTGAAGAAAGGCTTCACGCCACAGTATGGTGCCCGCGAAATGGACCGCACCATACAGCAGGAGCTCACGCCTCTGTTGATGGACGAGATCCTCTTCGGCTCGCTCACCAAAGGCGGGGAGATAAGCGTCACGCTAAGTCCAGACAATAAACTGACCAAAGCACCAGACAGCAAACCGGAGAAAGCCCCAGATAGCAAAAAGACGAAAGCCCTAGCGGAAAAAGCGCAAAAGCCTCAACGCCCTGCGGCAAAAGCATCATCAACAGGCAGCAAAACCACCTCAAAATGACGAAGAAGGCGCTTTTAAGCGATTACAAGGCCTTATTGCCTTGCGATAAAAGCAAATAATTGTTAAAACTTGCATTGGTACGAAATTATTTTGTACCTTTGCAAGTGATGTTATCAATAGCGTCAACAAGCCTTACGAAAACTATGAATGTGACTGGAATTCAGCACAGTTCCGTTTCACCGGCATCAACTCACCAACCTAAACAATTCCTTCGCACTCCAGGACAGAGTATGCGATGACCCCGTGTAGTGGAAAGACGCAGCACATCACCTAACGCACAACACGCCTAATGAACAAGGAGTTACAGAAACTGCCAATAGGAATACAGAACTTTGAGAGCCTGCGTAAAGATGGATACCGTTATATAGACAAAACCGCAATTGTCTATAAACTCGTGCAGTATGGCAGATACTACTTCCTCTCACGCCCAAGAAGGTTCGGGAAGTCCCTGCTGCTCAGCACCATCAAGGCTTATTTCGAGGGAAAGCGGGAACTCTTCAAGGGTCTTGCCATCGACAGCATGGAGGATGTAGAATGGCAGGCACGTCCCGTGTTGTACCTCGATTTGAACACGGAGAAGTATGACAAGCCAGAGAAGCTGGATGATGTCTTGAATGATTTCCTCAAGAAGCAAGAAGCACTCTATGGTAGCGAGGAGAGCGAAAGGAGCCTCGGCCTTCGCTTTCAGGGCATCATACGACGCGCATGTGAGAAGACAGGACACAGGGTTGCGATACTCGTAGATGAGTACGACAAGCCCATGCTGCAGGCCATAGGCAACGAAGCCCTGCAGGACGAGTATCGCTCCACGCTAAAAGGATTCTACGGTGCGCTGAAATCAATGGACGGATACATCAAATTCGCCATGCTGACAGGAGTGACAAAGTTCGGCAAGGTCAGCGTATTCAGCGACCTGAACAACCTCAACGACATCAGCATGGACCTTACGTATTATAATGTCTGCGGCATCACAGAGGAGGAACTGCTCAGCAACTTCCCCCGTCACATCGACGCACTTGCCAACGCCAACGGCATATCGCGTGAGGATTGCATAGAGAAACTGCGACACCTGTACGATGGCTATCACTTTGAAGAGAATGCTCCTGGGGTATATAACCCGTTCAGCGTGCTGAACACTCTTAGCAAGATGAAGTTCTCAAGCTACTGGTTTGAGACCGGAACACCCACCTACCTCGTGCAACTGCTGCGACAGTACGACTATCAACTGGAAAATCTGGAGAATATCGAGACCGATGCAGACGTACTCAACAGCATCGATCCCACAACAACAAACCCAATCCCTGTTATCTATCAGAGCGGATACCTTACAATAAAGGGTTATGACGAGGAATTCAAAATGTACCGTTTAGGGTATCCCAACGCGGAAGTGGAAGAGGGATTCATACGTTTCCTCATACCATATTATACATCCATAGACCGCGTCAGCGCCCCGTTCCAGATACAGCAGTTCGTGAAAGATGTACGCTCTGGCGAATGCGAGCGATTCGTAAATCGACTGAAAGCATTCTTTGCAGACACTCCATACGAGTTGACGAAAAGCTTGGAGAACCATTACCAAAACGTTCTATACATCATCTTCAAACTGCTTGGTTTCTACGCACATGCCGAATACCACACCTCATACGGACGCATAGACCTCCTCGTGGAAAGCAAGGACTATCGGTACGTCATGGAGTTCAAGCTCGACGGAACGGCAGAAGAGGCCCTGCAGCAAATCAACTCAAAAGACTACGCCCTACCCTTCTCTATGGATCAGAAGAAGACATACCTCATAGGAATGAACTTCTCCAAAGAGACACGCAACATAGAGCGGTACGTGATAACGGCCTGAAACACTCACACCAAGACAGGGATACCTGTTCTGACTGAACAAGCTGACTGACAATATGCATAGTCAGATGCCATATCCGCAACAGGGAATGGAGCAGAGAGAAGCAAAGAGCACATTAATCCGCATTTCGCAAACGGAAAAAAGCCACACAGACATTACGCGACAACACGATTTCACTCAAGAACCCGATTTTACAAAATGACTAATTTTTGCCCAAAAATTGAGCAAAATGACTTTTTGAAAGTTTCGACTAAAAAATGAAATCTAGAGAAGCGGAAGGTGAAAAATAACGCATAATTCATAGTTCACAATGCAAAAATTGGGGTCATAGGGAGTGTTGAGGGTATGAAAACTGCTCTATAAGGGTGTCCGCAATGGTGCAGAACGACCTTCCGCATTAGCTATTAGGGCCTAAAAGCAGGTCTTTTACCCCTTTCCGCCTCGCCGATATATCTGCTCCCATGTCCGTTTTTCGGCTACAAATCGCCCAAAGCCCACACAATCAACAAGTTGACCATTCGTCCTCTCTCGCGCGTCATACGCAACGACAAGCAACCCCGCTCCCAAAAATCGCGATTTTTTGAAGGTTGGGAAATCACTTTTGTCACTTTTTTAACACAAAAATGAGCAAAGTGTCAAATCGGGGGTGCGGAAAAACAGACAGAGGCCAGCAACCACTCCCCACCCTCCGGCCTGTAGCAAGAGTGTGTAAAAAAAAACACGTTAAATAGGGTATCCTCAGATTTTTTCTCATCCCGTCAAACCTAGCAATGCAGAGCACTTTGACTAACTCTATAGTGTAATTTGCATAACACAGCCACTCTACAAAAAAAATACATGCAAGACGAATCTGCATCTAACAAGAGAATAGCAAAGAACACCATTCTTCTCTATTTAAGAATGGTTTTCATGATGTTCGTAGGACTCTTCACTACTCGTGTCATTCTCAAGGCTTTGGGAGTCTCTGATTTAGGATTAATAAACGTCGCAGGTTCCGTTGTCGGAATGTTTACATTCATGAATGGAACCCTTACAAGCGGCACACAAAGATTCTTAACATATGGAATCGGAGAAGGTAATCAGACCAATCTCAACCGCATTTTCTCCTCAGCTCTGACGCTGCATCTAATATTCGCTATAATTATTGTTTTATTATGTGAAACTATCGGCCTATGGTACATGTTAAATAAATTCGTATGCGAACCCGAACGCTTCAATGCTGCTATGTGGTGTTACCAACTCTCGGTTTTAAGCACTTTTATTGGTATTTTACTAATACCTTTCAATTCATGCCTTATTGCACATGAGCATATGGGCATGTATGCATATATGTCCATTTATGATGCATCTGCAAAACTACTTGCAGCATACCTCATAATGATAATTCCTTGGGATAGAGTCATTTTCTATAGCACACTCTGCTTCATAGTAAATCTAACACCTACCTACATCTATAATTGGTATTGTCGCAAACATTTTGAGGAATGTAAATTTAAGTTCTCATATGATAAGAGCACAATGAAAGAGATGCTCACCTTTTCTGGATGGAATGCCATTGGATGTCTTGCTGACATGGGACAGGGTACTGGTGTGAATTTGGTTCTCAATGCTTTCTTCGGAACAATTGTTAATGGAGCAAGAGGTATTGCGCTCCAAGCCAACAATTGGGTGTACAAGTTTGTTGACAGTTTCATCGTAGCCATACGTCCTCAAATAACGAAGGCTTATGCAGCAGGTGACCACAAACGGTTAGCAAATCTCGTATGCAACGGATCTTCTTACGCTGCGTACCTTTACCTTTTTTTAGGAATTCCTCTTTTCATAGAAATTGAATGGATATTACAACTTTGGTTAGGAGAATGTCCTGAGCACACAGGAACTTTTCTGCGTATTATCATGATTCAATTACTATTCCAGACAATGGGACATTTAACAATTACTGCGATGCATGCTACAGGCCGGATGAAAGCTGTCAATCTTACAGTTGGCTTGGCACTTCTCACCATCGTCCCTATAGCATATCTGCTATCCGCTTCGGGCTTTACACCTGAAAAGGTATTGGCCTTCTGTGTCATCCCTTGGATAATAGTACCATTTATACGAATACATTGGGTGAACAAGTACAGCAACAAGAAATTTCCAGTTTACAGATATGTCACACAAGTTTACATAAAAACTGCTATACTTGCACTATTAATGTTCATCCCCCCCCTCCTCGTCTATAACAACACCACAAGCATCAATGCTACTATCCAATTTCTTCTTGTAGCGACATGCAGTTGCATTACATCATGCATAACAATATACTACTTAGGTTTATCACCTAATGTGCGGAAAATGGTAGTTGCTAAAATAAAACATATAACAAAACGATAAAGCAATGAACAGACTATCCATCATCGTCCCATGCTATTATGAAGAAGCAGTTCTTCCCGAAACGACAAAACGCCTCTTAAAACTATTGGAAGAACTGATAAATGACAACGTCATTTCTTCCGATAGTTATATCTTATACGTAAACGACGGTTCACAGGATCGCACATGGGCATTAATTGAGGAATACCACTCATTGTACAAGCACATAAAAGGAGTGAACCTTGCAGGGAATGTCGGACATCAGAACGCACTGATTGCAGGCTTATCAGTTGCCCTCAACTCATGTGACATCGCAATTACAATTGATGCTGACCTGCAAGACGATGTCAATGCAATACGAGACATGGTGAAGAAATATGATGAAGGTTCCGACATCGTATATGGTGTCAGAGCCTCACGTAAAACGGACACATGGTTCAAGAGAGCAACTGCACAGGGATTTTATAGAATCATGAAATTCCTAGGAGTCAAATCAGTTTATAACCATGCGGACTATCGCCTAATGAGCAAACGTGCAGTTCAATACCTGCTATCTTTCCGCGAACGAAACATCTTCCTACGCGGATTGGTTCCACTTATCGGATATAAGACAGATTGCGTTTATTATGACCGAGCTGAACGTTTTGCTGGTGAAAGCAAGTATCCTTTGCGCAAAATGCTAACCTTTGCGTTCGACGGAATAACGAGCTTTTCAGTTGTTCCAGTTCACATGGTATTAATTATGGGATTACTGTTCCTTCTCGTAGCTTTCTGCATTCTTATATGGGTAGGGTATCTAATCATAACGGGAGGAACCATCAGAGGTTGGGCATCATTAATGCTTTCCATATGGTTCTGTTCTGGCTGTCTTCTCGTCGGAATGGGAATAGTGGGCGAATACATTGGGAAAATATATATAGAAGTGAAAGACCGTCCCAGATACAACATTGAAAAATCGCTCGTATAATTATCAACACTCTTCTCATATGCGGATAGGTATTATAACACTACCCTTACACGTAAATTATGGAGGAATTATGCAATCCTATGCCCTCCAGACCGTTTTAGAACAAATGGGACATTCTGCTTGGGTTATAGACAAGGAAGTGGTGCCCGAACTGACATTAAAACAGATCATTCGAAAAATACCACTCCGCCTCATAAAAAAGTATTTTCTACAAGAAAACATCACGATGTGGCCAAAGCAACATTATCAACACGAAGATTACGTGCAACGGTGTTCTCTTACAAGAGACTTCATCTTCACTAACATCAATCTACGCAAGTGCCACAGCCTAAGGGACATCAGAAAAAATGAATTTGATGCATTCATAGTTGGCAGCGATCAGGTTTGGAGACCCTCCTACTTTATTGCATGGGGTGACATTTCGGATGCATTTCTTGGCTTTGCGGAAAATTGGAATGTAAAGCGCATATCATACGCTGCTTCTTTTGGCTCTGACGAGTGGGAATACAGTGTCCCTGAGACTATAGCATGCAAAAATCTGGCACGAAAGTTCGACACAATATCGGTCAGAGAGCGTAACGGCATTGCATTATGCAGGGAGCACCTCAACATTAATAGTGAGTTTGTCCTTGACCCAACTTTTTTGTTACAAGATACAGACTATTGCAAGCTATTGCCAAACAAGCACACCCCCATTCAGAATAAATTATTCTGTTACGTTTTAGATGAAACAGAAGACAAGATCACATTAGTCAATAAGATTTCTGCCGACAAAAAATTAACTCCGTTTTACATCAACAAAGACATTTCGGCTTCTGGCAATACACCTTATCAGCCTGTGGAAAAATGGTTATCTTCTTTTCGTGATTCCGATTTTATCATAACAGATTCTTTTCACGCCTGCGTGTTTTCCGTTATTTTTCACAAACCATTTATATGTTTTAACAACAAAGGAAGGGGGGCGGCGCGCTTTCAAATATTCAAGGAAGAACTCAACCTAAGCGACAATATTATTGGCAACAGTTCCGAATATAATCCAAAAAGAGACTACAAACCGACAGAAATTACGTATTTACAGTTGCATAAGCTTCAAAAAGCATCCTTTAATTTCCTTAAAGACAATTTGTCATGAATTTCCCAACCGTATCCATCATTATACCTATTTATAATTCAGATGAAACACTGGAAAAGTGTCTAAATGGGGTATTATCGCAGAAGTTTAATGACTGGGAGTGTGTGCTGGTTAACGACGGTAGCACAGATACAAGTGAACATATATGTAAAAAATTTGTCAATCGGGATAGTCGTTTCCGATACATCAAGAAGGAAAATGGGGGAGTGTCTTCTGCAAGAAACATTGGATTAGATTCCATTAATGGAAAATGGGTATGCTTTATAGACAGCGATGATTTCATATCTGCAGACTATCTGCATCCTTCTGACTATGACACAGATGCTGAACTCGTTCTTAAGAGTGTCATTTTCAGCAACAAACAGGAGGAATATGACTACATTCCTCCTTCCGTCATAATGGGGAGAAGTCTAAAGACATTCCTTGAAGACCACCTGTACAGTTCCAAACTGCTAACACCATGGGCTAAGATATACCGCAGAAATATCATCGAGCAAGAACGGCTTCGTTTTAACACGTCATTCAAATTAGGAGAAGACACACTATTTGTTGATGCATACCTAAAGTACGTAAATGCCATAGTAGTATCTGGACACGGGCACTATTTCTATACCTTCACCCTATACAACAAGTACCATTTCCCAGTTAGAAAAGCAATTGAATACATGCAGGTTTTTTCTCCGATATTCTTTGACCTTGGCTTGCAGTGTCCCGAAATGGCCAAAAGGATGCTGATTTGGTATTCAGGCTTCACCTCAGACTTCCATGGTAAAAATAAAATTTTGTGGTACACTGACAAAGCTGTCAATAAGCTATATCGTCATGCATACAGCCATTTCCCAATAGCAATGAAGATTAAAATCATCATTTATACCATACTCACCTTAATTAGGAGATAAATGCAGTTCACATCTATTACATATCTCAAAGCAATTGGAATCATACTTATGGTAGCTGGCCATGCCCATATACCACACATATTCCGTGAAATTCTGAGCTTATTTCACATGCCATTATTCTTTATGGCCTCTGGATACTGCTTTAAAAGCATATATATAAAAGATTTCAAGCAGTTTTCATTAAAACGACTTCAGGGAATTTGGTGGCCTTGTGCTAAATGGACACTATTATTTGTTCTACTGCACAATTTTTTCTTTCATTTGAATATCATAAGCGATGAATATGGGTTAATAGACAAGTGTGCAACATATTATTCTTTTCAAGACATCCTTTTGCATGCACGCAATGCTTTCTTTCTTATTTGTGAAGAGGATTTGCTGGCAGGATATTGGTTCTTGAAAGCTTTATTCTGGGGTTCTTTCCTTTTTTATTTCACACTCAGACTTTTCTACAAGTTCCAACTACATTATTTGGCTATGGGAGTTTTCTTGCTATTGCTAAGTACTGCTATGGCATATCAGTTCAGGGAATTCACTATTTTTCACATCTCTTCTTGGGACTTCCATGCTGCTTTTTTTATCTGGTGTGGATACGCATACAGGTTGGCTGGACTAAAATGGGAAAGAAATGTTAAGATGTTACTGATAGGGAGCGTTGCTGTTGCTTTGCTGGGTATCACGTTTTGGAAGGGCTCAATGACAGATATTTCATTCAAGAGATTTCTCCCTATAACAATGTCAGCAATAATACTCACTCTGACAACCTATGGGCTATGCAATAAAATTAGCGAAACAACTAAAAGCCACTTCTGCGTGGTATTCATCAAGAAAACGCTCGATTTCATCGGTAGGAATACACTTACGATACTGACATGGCACTTTCTCAGTTTCAAAATAGTAAGTTTTGCCATAGTTAAGGTATATGGACTTCCACCAAAGCAGTTAGGAGAGTTCCCCGTAATCCGCCAGTTCGATGATAGTTCTATGTGGATTTTATATCTCTTCATTGGTTTAGCCATTCCTCTGTGTCTTGCATATCTAAACAATTTTATTCCAAACAAGTATTTAAAGTTGTAGATCTTGACACAAAAAGCATCCTACGCAATATCATATCTTTACAATGAACACCTGTAAAATCACAAAACATATAGTAATCATAGCGAGTTTAGTAGGGAATCTTATATTTTTCCTTTCAGACGGTATCACCTATCTACGTACGAAAGAATTGGAGTTAAAAAACAGGAATTCATTCCCAAAGGCAGCGAACATTGAACACTTTCACAGGCAAATATTTTCCAAGAACTTAGACATTCTCACCACGGGGAACAGACCAGATGTCCCAAATTTCCCTTCAGGTGTTATTGAACGTATAAAGTACAATTTAAGCATTGGCCAGCCACATTATCCTTTTTTTGAAGGTGGCGAACCCAATTGGCTTCTTTTGGCCACTCTAGAGGATGCCATAGAGCGGAATGACATATCATCCATTCACTCCCTATCTAAAGTGTTTGACAGCAAAATATTGAACACCGACATCACACAAGTGGACTGCGCCTTAGGAGGAGGCTGCGCCATTCTGCTTTATAAACGTACACACGATAAAAAATATAGAGACTATGCCTATAAAATGTTTAGATGGTTAAAAGGACATGATACGGAATATGGAATAATTTATCGTGGGAACAAAGACTCTCGCTTTCAACTTAATGACGGCTATGGAATGTATATGCCTTTCCTAAACATGTTTGCTCAAGTCTTCTCCGACACTACAGCATCTAATCTATCGAAAAAACAGGTAGAAATTGCATCTCTGTACTTAATGGATAATGTTTCGGGAATACCAGTTCACGGCTTTACGCTGAAGAATAACCACTCTAAAGTCATGCAATGCAATTTCGGCCGTGGTGTTGCATGGTTCGTATTGGGATTATTGGACTTTAACACAACAAATGCATCCGATCGTTGTAACACCCTCGTTGCTCGACTTGATTCCACACTGTGTAAAATTTGGAAAAGCGAAAGATGTTTCACTCAATTCATTGGACAAGGAGGCGAGCGTGACCTCTCAGCAGAATTGCCTATTATATATTATTTAATGCATAAACATCTTATCAAGATTAGCGATGAACAGCTATTAAATTATAGTACGATGGCAGAGAATGGCCTGCTTTATCATAGCAGTGGTTCCGTAACTACAACATACTCCAACCTCTTTGGTCCGAACATTCTCGCGCAGGCATTTATGCTAAAATTACTCAATGATTTCAACAAATGACAAAACTCCAATTTTCCCTTATTATAATTGCAACTTTCGTAGTGGCTGTTATTCCTTTTTTGTTTGATATATATTACGCCACTCCCGATGACCCAAGATATATAGGACTGGTTTCTGGTGCTTATACTGGTACTCCACAAAGAGAGTTGATCTATTTGGGAAGCATCATAGGTAGTATAGAAGCGTTCCTCTACCGCAAATTCAGCGACCTTGAATGGTACAGCATAATATACTACCTTCTTTCTCTTTCTAGTTTCATCACTTTAGAGTTGCTTTTATTAAGAAGTACACTCAAGCATTACTTGAAATATTCCATTTTAGCACTGTTGTTAGTTGTTCAAATATACTTGACGCTATCACCACAATTTACATTACTCTCCACTCAGTTAGGTTTCACCTCTCTTCTTACAATGCTATGTGCAAACAAAAAAAAGTTCCGATATTTTATATCCTTTATCTTTTTCTTTTTTGCCATTCAGCTGCGCTTCGTTGCAGCATTTATTCCATTCATGATAGCATGTCCACTTTTCCTTTATGACTTCAGACCACATAATCGCTCATGGTGGGTAGAGAAATCATGGGTGATAGGTCTGATACTAATTGCCTCATTATCTCTAATAGCAGAAAACAAAACATACAATACACCAGAATGGAGGGAATTCAATATTACAAATGATGCAAGAGGCTACATTGCCGACAACCCCATTGCTGCAGAATATACTGGAAGTATTATTGACAAGAAAGAGAGAATCGCCTATGATCTTTTTTACAGATTTCGCATATTTGATCTGAACATCACAACGCAAAAGGACTTTCTAAAATATGCAAAAGACCTTCATCAACGCACCCTTGATAACATAAAAATCAACTTTAGGCCTTATTTAACAATCTACTTGAAAATGGGGGGGGGGATGTTATTCCTCACTGCTTGTTGGCTACTGTTTGAATTGTTAAGAAAACGGCAGTGGTGGACTTTATGCCTCCTGGCTGGCTCTTGCATGCTATTCATAATTGCCAATCTTCACATGATGTCATATAGCATATACAAGGAGCGCGTAATGTTAGGATGTTACGTTTCCTTAGCTTTCGTATTATCATATATTTTATTAAACAATGCCAGAAACGCAAAATTAATCTTGACAGTTATTTGCATAATTACATGTATCCAATACACAAAGTATGATTACGACAAAATCCAACAATCACGGTATGGGATCTCTTTAGTTCGTGAAACAGAAAACATGATACTATCCTCAAAGACAAATAAAGTCATGCTACTCGTTCCGACTTGTCTTACTCCCGAAGTTTTCCACACATCTAAAAGTCCCATTTACACACATTCTGTAATACAAGGTTGGATGCACATTTATCCCAAATCCAACACAACATTTCAACCCTTCACCTCATTCACCGAAGGATTACCCATTTTGGTAGAAAAAAGCTCTATTGAACAAATTTCGCTGATACGTGAGCTAATTAAAATGCAGTACGGAATTTACACTTCGGTAACAAAAATCAACGAATCCAATCATTACATATTATTAAAATTGAAGCCAGAATAGCCCCAAATTGGGGTAATCCTGCTATATGACGTGCAAAATGAAGTTATCAATAATAGTTCCCTGCTATAAGGTAGAACAATATCTTAACCAGTGTATTGAGTCCATAGTTTGTGCCGACAGCAACGATTTCGAAATAATACTCGTTGATGACGGCTCACCCGATCGTGTACCTGAAATGTGTGATAATTGGGCTTTAAAAGATAGCCGTATCAGCGTCATACACAAAGAAAACTCTGGACTTTCTGAAGCTCGTAACACAGGATTCGATGCAGCGAAAGGCGAATATATTTGGTTTATAGATTCCGATGACTGGATAACAAACGATGCCGTATATATAGTCTTACGACTTATAGAAGAACATTCTGACATTGACGTATTTGTAACCCCACTACAGTGGTCATGGGATGATGTGAGGAAGAACTACGTAGATATCGTTATTGACAAAAACACGTATATAACAGGAAAAAATTACCTTCGCAAATATCAAATAGGTGCTTCACCTAGGAATATAATAAAAAGAAATCTATTGATAGAACACAATATTCGTTTTGTCCCAAACATTTTACATGAAGACGAACCGTATGGCTTCATGCTATACTACACGGCACCAAAAGTCTTGGTTCTCAAAGATTTTCTCTACCATTATCGCCAGCGAGAGGAATCTATAATGCACACGGTGAATATAAAACGTGCGTACAGTTTCATTAGCATCCACAAAGAATTGATGAAATTCATGGACGAGCACATCCCAGAGAACGAAACAAAAGATTTCCGATTACTTGCGCTCAACATTCTGACACGTTGCATTCCCACCGCCTTGCCATTGAGAGGTTCTAAAGATTATAGTGATTTCCTTATAACATTTAAGGATTACCTTATACCCGAATGCAAGAAATGTCTTCCTACAGGGTACAAATCAAGGGACTTTAACATCAAAGTATTCTCTACGAGTCCTATTCTATACTATTTTTTTCACAATTGGAAAACTATCATAAAAAACAAACTAAAATCGATTGTAAAATTAATTTTGACAAAGGCTGGACTATTCAGTAGCTTCTATGATTTATGGAAAGGGAAGATTATATCAAGGGATGTCTTTACATCAGGGGACAGGTGAGTGGCATCAGGGAAAAACGAAAACGACATGACAAGGAAACATCCGATAGGAATACAGACTTTCTCTCGTATTATTCGTGGGGGGGTATGTCTATGGAGACGTGACGCAGGGAGAGATTGAAAGTTCTTTGGGGATAGAGAATCTGGGAGGATAGCTGAAGATGTTAGATGAAAAATATGGCATAATAAGTAATATAAACAACCATAAAACCATGAAGTATTACGACTATCTGATTGTTGGCTCTGGGCTTTACGGGGTTACGTTTGCGTATCGCGCTATGAATGCCGGGAAGTCATGCCTCGTCATTGACAAGCGAAGCCACTTGGGGGGCAACGTGTATTGCGAGAAGCTGGAGGGGATAAACGTGCATAAATACGGAGCGCATATCTTTCATACCAACAACAGGGAGGTGTGGGAGTTCGTTAATTCCATCGTGCCCTTTAACCGCTATACCAACTCGCCTGTGGCAAACTACAAAGGGAAGTTGTATAACCTGCCGTTCAATATGAACACGTTCTACCAGATGTGGGGCGTGACGACACCGGAGCAGGCACAGGCTAAGATTGAAGAGGAGCGTGCAGAGGCTCTGGAGCAATTCAAGCAGAATAATCCACAAGGCATAATTAACGGAGAGTATCAGCCACAAAACCTTGAGGAGCAGGCTCTTCTGTTGGTGGGGCGTGATATCTATGAGACCCTTATCAAAGAATATACGGAGAAGCAATGGGGACGGAAATGTGTGGACTTGCCGGCTTTTATCATAAAGAGACTGCCCGTTAGACTGATATTTGACAATAACTATTTCAACGATAGCTATCAGGGCATCCCCATTGGTGGATACAACAAGCTGATCGACGGTCTGCTGAAAGGGGCTGACACTCTGACCGACTGCAATTTCTTTGATTGTCAGCGCACGTATGACCCTCAGTCACAGTTATTCAGCGTGCAGGGCGCAACGCTTGATATCCAGTGCCGCAGGATAGTCTATACAGGAGCATTGGATGAGTATTTCGGATATTCGTTAGGAAAGCTTGACTGGCGCACCGTGTCATTCAAGACTCGCACGGAGGATACGCCGAACTATCAGGGCAATGCTGTCGTGAACTATACCTCTCACGATGTACCCTTCACCCGTGTCATTGAGCATAAGCATTTCGAGATGTTCGGCCCAGACGTATATGCCTGTCCCAAGACTGTTGTCAGCGAAGAGTACAGCGTGGAGTATCAAGAGGGCATGGAGCCCTACTACCCCATCAATGATGAGCGCAACAATGACTTGGCGGCAAAGTATCGTGAACTGGCGGAAAAGGAGCCTGGAGTAATCTTCGGTGGCCGCTTGGGGCAATACAAATACTATGACATGGCGCCGGTAATAGAAGAAGTGATGCAGGCAGAGATATGAAGATAGTCAAAGCAGTAGCCCCATATAGTCACGGCATCAATTTCAAGATGCAGGTGTATGATGCTTGGGTTAAGACAGGGGGACAGACGATGAAGAGCCATTATCCCTGGCGTATGTTTCATCGATTTGCCTTCAATCACGAGCTGCCCACAATTCATAAGAGCAAGGATATTGCCCAACTGCGATTTGTGGAGCCCGTCAGCATTAACTTTGACACATTCCCTGACTATGCCCGCTACGAGATAATACCGTTTGTATGGGACTGCTGGCCTGGATATTTTGACAAGACCTGCGAATGGTTCAGGCGCCATGAGGTAAAGACGGCAATATTCACATCCTCACAAACGGCAGAGAGGATGCGGCAACACTTCCCAAAGATGAATATCTATTGGTGCCCGGAAGGGATAGACACATCTCGCTACTCGGCAGGCAAGGAACTAAATGACCGCCACATTGACGTCCTGGAGTTCGGCAGGACCAACGAAACAGTCTTCAAAGCCGCGCTGCCATATGGAATAAAGCATATCTGCACCATGCAGAATGGCAAATACATCTATACTAGCGAAGAGCTGTTTCGCGCTATGGGCGAGGCGAAGGTGACCATCACACTTCCCCGCTCCATCACCCAGCCAGAGACTGCAGGAGATATCGAGACGCTGACACAACGCTACTGGGAGTGCATGCTGTCACGCATAGTCATGGTGGGGCATGCGCCAAAGGAACTCATTGAGTTTATAGGATACAATCCCGTAATAGAAATAGACTATGAGAATCCTAACGGGCAGATATGCAATATCTTGCAGCACATCAATGATTACATCGACCTGACGAACAAAAACAGGGAAACAGCCCTGCTCAAAGGCGATTGGCTGGCAAGGATGCCGGGAATAAAGGGGTTCCTTGCGCAAAGCGGATATAAAATAAGTTGAGGTGGTGGGGCTAATAATTCCCACCTTGAGAGAATAAACATGATACCCAAGATTATACATTATTGCTGGTTCGGGCGTAATCCATTGCCGCCGTTGGCATTGGAGTGCATAGCCTCGTGGCGAAAGTTTCTGCCTGACTATGAGATTAAGGAGTGGAACGAGGACAACTTCGATGTTAACTCCATACCATATACCGCAGAGGCCTACCGTCAGAAGAAGTATGCCTATGTGAGTGACTATGCACGTTTCTGCATTCTTTACCAATACGGCGGTATATACTTTGACACCGATGTAGAGGTAATCAAACCTCTGAATGACATTATTGCCAAAGGGAACTTTATGGGGTTTGAGCAAGACCCTGATGGAGAGAATACGCCGGGACGGTATGCACCAAGGTTTTGCTTTGATGTCGCTTTAGGTTTAGGTTTCGGCATGACAAAGGGACACCAGTTCATGAAGGAACTTATGGATTATTACAAAACCCTGACGTTTGACGGAGCCGACATGAGCCCCTGGCTGAAAACAATTGTGGCACATACCACGGAACTGCTGTGCAAAAAGGGGCTGAGAAACGTGAAAGGCATACAGACTGTGGATGACATCACCATCTATCCAAGTGAGTATTTCGCACCTATAAATCCCATATCGCGACGATTACACATTACTGACAACACGCGCACAATACATAGATACATGGCATCCTGGAGTCAGCAAACATCAAAGACGTGGAAGGATTACTTGCGCCACTATCTACCCGAATGGGTATTCTTCCTCAACAACAGGCTGAAAAGGCGTAAATACAAGGTGCGCTCAGCAAAATAAGCATGCAACAGATTGCAAATTTCTATTTCTGGTTCTGGATTATATATTTCCCGACCTGTGTTGCTTATAATGACCTTCCGGGCTTCTCAAGCATTGATGAGGCTCTGACGGTTATCCTCATAGGCTATACTTTCTCCAAGCGGGAGATCCATCGTAGGAGATTCACCAATCCCGAGCCCTGGAGGGAATACATTCAGTTCCTGTGGATACTGGCATTCTATGTGGCCTACTCACTCATACGAGCCGTGAATGTATCCGGGGCAGTATATCTGGATGCCATACAAACCATTAGGCCATTCTCGGTCATCTATTGCACATGGATACTGAATCCGCGCTTCAGTGAGAAGCAGAAGAAGTGGATTATACGTGTGATGGTTCTCACTCTCCTGTCATGGGTTGTGTATCATCCCTCTACTGCAGCAGCGCTCACAGGCGGGCGACAAGAGGAATTCCCCGTGTTGGGACAGCTTGCCATCTGCACGGGTATGACATACTATCTCTTCTCCGACGAGAACAAATATACACGCCGCAGGGCTCTGCTCCTGGTTGCTATTGGACTGTTAGCGCCTAAGTTTAAGTTTATGGGAGAGTGCGTCTGTTTCTACGCCATCATCACCTACCTGCACGAACGGCTGGACTTCAAATCGGGTAAGACGCTGGGAGCTCTGTTGTTACTCATTACTGTAGTGTTGGCAGTCACATGGACTCGCTTCGATTTCTACTATGTGTCAGGCATGACAGCCGATGACAGATTAGCACGCCCTGAGACCTATAAGACCGCGGTCAAGATACTCTTCGAACCGGAATACTTCCCCTTTGGCCCGGGCATGGGAACACTTGGCACTAACGGTGCATGGAGATACTACTCTCCCCTGTATTACAAATATGACCTGAATACCATCTGGGGTTTGGACGAAGGCGGCGGATTTATCTGTGATGCCTATTATCCCACGCTGGCACAGTTCGGATGGGTGGGAGTAATCCTATTCTATATCTTCTGGAAGCGAAGGCTGACAGACTTCAATCAAATCAGAGACCTCAAGTACTATCGCATCTTCCTCATGGCCTTCTTCTGTCTGGCTATTGAGCAGACCTCCGACTCTTCGTTCCTCTCAGGCAAGGGTATGGGATACTGCATGCTCATAGGCTTGTGTCTCAATGCTAATAGGAACTCTGAGTCAACGAAGAAGAAAGAGGTCAGACAGAGTCAACAGCATGAAGATCTCAAAACTGTTATATAAATGCAGCCTTGTCCCCGCATATCTGTGGGACATGGTGTGGGCACCTATGTATAAAAGGTGTATGAGGCACTGCGGTAATGGTGTCTATCTCAGACCCATGTCATGTGACCTTAAGGGGCTGGAGAATCTTTCCATCGGCGATGGCACATCCCTCCCCAAAGGCTCCACCATTTACTGCACCGGGGCACCGTGCACCATAGGAAAGAAAGTCATCTTTGGCCCTAAGCCGACAATCATAACCGGGGACCATCGCATCGACATCATCGGAAAGCATATCATTGACGTTGGTGACGACGAGAAACTGCCTGAGAACGACCAGCCCGTCATCATCGGAGACGGCTGTTGGATTGGCGCCCATGTCACCATCCTCAAGGGTGTCACCATCGGTGCAGGTAGCGTGGTAGCGGCAGGTGCCGTCGTAACAAGAAGCTGTGAACCCTACTCCATCATCGGAGGCGTACCGGCAAAACTTATAAAGATGCGCTTCTCGCCCAAAGAGATACAGCAACACGAATCTATAATAAAAACTAAATAATAATTTAATCATTATCATGCCACAAAAAAGAAACACTTTTAGCGGGTCAATAGGCTTTGTACTTGCTGCAGCGGGAAGTGCCGTCGGCCTCGGTAACATCTGGCGATTTCCTTACCTTGCAGCCCGCGACGGAGGTGGTACATTTCTACTCATTTACATCATCCTTGCCGTCACATTCGGTTTCACGCTCCTTATCACCGAGGTTGCCATTGGCCGCCGCTCACAACAGGGACCGCTGACGGCTTATCGTTTCTTCAACAAGAACTGGGCCTTCCTGGGAGTCTTCTCCTTCATCGTGCCGGCTATCATCTACCCCTACTACTGCGTCATCGGTGGATGGGTTCTCAAGTATTTCATCACCTACCTCACCTTCGACAGCGCGGGGACGGTTGAGAGTTCATTCTTCACCGGCTTTATAACGGGACAGTGGGAACCCATTATCTACACCATGATCTTTGCCACACTATGCTTCTATGTGGTATATAGCGGCGTGGAGAAAGGCATTGAGAAATTCTCCAAGATTGTCATGCCGCTTCTGGTCATACAGGTGATAGTCATTTCCATCTATTCCCTCACCATCAGCCACACGGATGAGAACGGCGTAACCCGCACAGGACTTCAGGGAGCCATGATATATCTCATACCTAATTTTGAGGGCATGACCCTGACCCGCTTCCTGCAAATCACCATGGATGCCACCTCACAGCTGTTCTATTCTCTCAGCATCGCTATGGGTATCATGGTTGCCTACGGCTCATACATGAAGCGCAGCGTTAACCTCGGGCAGGCCATAGACCGCATCGAGATCTGCGACACGGCCATAGCGCTCTTAGCCGGCATGATGGTCATCCCCGCTGTCTATGTCTTCATGGGAACAGAAGGCATGGGCGCCGGACCGGGCCTTATCTTCGTCGCTCTGCCAAAGATATTCAACTCCCTGGGCGCCATCGGTCCCTTCATGGGATTGGCCTTCTTCCTGCTTGTGCTCTTTGCTGCCACCACAAGTGCCGTGTCCATTCTTGAGGCATGCGTAGCAGGAGTCATGGACGCCTTCCACTGGGGAAGGGCCAAGTCTGTCAAGGTTCTCTCGTCCGTAGGCATCATAGCATCCATCATCGTTTCACTCGGCTACAACGTGCTCTACTTTGAATACACGCTGCCCAATGGTGCCACGGCTCAGATTCTCGACATCTTCGACTATGTCAGCAACAACCTCCTCATGCCGTTCGTTGCCATCTGCACCTGTATCCTCATCGGCTGGGTCACCAAGCCTCATCTCCTCATAGGCGAGATGAGACTCAACGGCTACAAATTCCGCAGAAAGGGAGTCTATATCGTAATGCTCAAATACATCGTGCCAATACTGCTCTCCGTGCTGCTCCTCGGAGCATTCGGAGTATTCTAAACCTCTCACACACATCTGCACACAGGAAAGCCCCTCGGACAATGCACAGGCATGTTCGAGGGGTTTTCATGTTTATCGTGGTTAAGAGCATTACTCAAGTTCCCACCAAAATAGGCAGCTCTATGTGGTGCATTCCTCCCCCATGCAAATTACAAGCAAACACAGGGAAACTCATCCACAGAGGGCGTGGGGCTCCCTCACCTTGCAAAACTGTGTCCCTCTCCCACTCTGCAGACAAAATGCCCAAATATATTTGCACTCTACGTACAATCTATATTGCAATATTGCATATTGCATTCATTTTTTTCGGAAGCGAAGAAAGATGAGACAGGTAAAATAATAGTAATATATTAGTTATATTATTGATTATTAAATGATTATATAAATACCACATCATTATTTCTATACTTTTTCTTTCTTCATCACAAAAATTTGCATGCAATATGCAATATTGCAATATAAGCTACCAGTCTTCCGCAAATACTATGAATCTCTCCCCTTAGAAGAGGGGGAGATGTAAAGTGGAAAAGTAGGCTATCGTCGATAGGAATGTAGGCAAATGCTGCAGGAATAGTAGGCAGAGGCGCAAGAGAGTGATGCTCGCCACCAGAGTTTAGAAGCCGCGGTATATGCGCATGAATTCGCTAACTTTCTTGTCCCAGGTGAGGTTTTCGCTGACCCATTGGCGTGACTTGCCGCCTATCGCTGTCAGCTCGTCACGATGCGCGAGGCACCATCGCAGCCGCTCCGCAAAGGCCTCGACACACTGGGAATATGTCTCGCACACGCGTACCTTTATTAATATATCATCGGGGAAGGCATCCTGTCCGCCTGCATCAAAGCATATCGTGGGACATCCCAGGGAGCAGGCCTCGAGCACCGACATGGAACCGGAGTCGCGGAATGCGGGATAGACGCTAAGGTCACATTCCGTCATGACGCGCAACAACTCATCGCGCTGCATGAACGGTATCAGCTCCACCAAGCCCTGCAAGCCTTCCTCCTCTACCCAGCCCCTTACCTTCTGCTGCTCCTCGTCCGTGCGAATGCCAATGAGCTTGATGATGATTGCGGGCAGGGGTTCCTGCGTGTCTTTCCGCACAAAGGCGCGTGACGCAGCTCTGAGGAACAGATGCAGCCCCTTCCAGTCAAGCGCCTTGCCAGCATAGACCACCGTCATAGGCCTGCCAGCGCGCTCAGGAGTAGTGTCAGGGGCACTCTGACTGATGTCATGGCGGCTGATGCCAATGGCAGGCATGAGAGCCATCCGGCTGTTTCCCTTGTAGGGCTCAAGGCGATTCAGGTTTTCCTTGGCAGAGCAGAGGATTACCTTCTTGTTCTTGCTGCGGGTATTGAGAAAGCGGAACAGAGGCAGGTCACGTCCCTTCAGGCGAATAGCCTCCTTCTTGGCTGTATGCTCCTCCAGATCCTGCCACAATGCCGGAGCAATCACCTCGGCCCCGCCTATTGGTCCGATAACAAACGGTATCTTCATCCAATAGCCCGGCGAAGGCGTGCGATACTGGTTGAATGTGATATGGTGCAGTATGTCTATGCCATATTCCTTTATCGCCCTGCGCACCGTGCCGCGCGCACAGAGCTGCCACATCAGGTAATTGTACTGCTCACCCCAGTGGCTCGTCATCTCCTTTTTATAATATAATAAGGTGGGGACATCATAGAACAGCACATGAAGATTGGTCACCCTACCCGCTCCCTGATACCTCCCCTCAGAGAGTTCTGCGAGGGCTGTCTCTATCTTCTCCCTGCACCGTGAGCGTGTGAGCACATACACTTCATTGTCAGGATACTGCTGCGCCATCGTCAGCGGCACCATCCACCCCACTCCATACTCGCTCCCCGCCCCGGGTTCACAAGCGTATGCCAAATACAAGATTTTCATAGACTCAAAGATTTATAGATTGCATCTGCATCAGAACTGATTCTGTCAAGCGAGAATGTCCTGTCAACAAACTCCTTGGAATAGCGTCCCATCTCGTCACGCTGTTGCTTGTCGTTCATCAGTCTGTGCAGCTGTTGCGCCAAGGCCTTGCTGTCTCCAAAGGGGAACGTGAGGCAGTTCTTTGCCTCCTCCACCACATCGGGCAGTCCCCCCACAGGAGTCGAGATGACGCTGATGCCGTAGTTCCAAGCCTCGAGCACCACCATGGGGAAACCCTCCTCGTATGAGCACAGCACTAATATCGATGCCTCTGAGAAGTTACGCTCCTTCTCCTTGCCGGTAATGTAGCCCGTGAAGGTCACGCAGTCCTTAAGTCCCATCTCCTCGCTCATCCGTGCAAAGCGCTCCACATCGCCGTTGCCCATCATCGTCACCGTCCACGCGCCCAGCTTACCCTCAGCCTTCAGCTGTGATACGGCGTCAAGCAGGATGTTGGGAGCCTTGTTATCATCCATATACCCCACAAAGATGATGCTCTCCCGCTTTGCATACTCGGTTTGCCCAGCCGTGTATGCCTTAGTGTTGCTGGCATTATACAGCACCGCCGTGGGCGTCTTCACAGAGGGGAAGTATTGCGGGAACAGTGCCTGCCATTTCTTTGCAAGCAGGATTATGAGGTCTGCACGCTTGAGATGCCACAGGAACAGGCCGTTGCCGGTATGCTTGCTCAGCTGATTGCCCATGTGGATGTGCATGATAATCTTCTTTCTGCCCAGGAGCGCGAGAAAGAATACGGGGAACTGTATGACCAGACATATCTTGTCAGGAACGGTATGGAAATGCACCACGTCATACCGCCATATATGCAACACCGCCCACAGGTAAGCCTTCAGGGCATAGTAAATCTTCCACAGATAGTTGCGCTGTATCTGCGTGCCGAGCCAGTGACACCCATACTTCTTCCATATAGGCATCTGCTCCATAAGGCGTATGACCGAGGCAACACCGCCACCAGACTCACGCGCACTTCCTACCATCAGTACTTTCATTCCCATCTCCATAGTCGCAAGCGTCTCCACAGATAGTGATACATACGGAACACTGGTTCCCACAGCACCTCCTCAGGATAGTTCTTAAGAAACCGTAAATTGTGCTTGATGCGTGTCCAGGCATATAACACACCGCGAAACTCTAAAGACTCTTCCGTAACCTCTGACCACTTGTAGAGCGTGTCGTACTTGCCGAAGTTCCCGCATCGTATTATCTCGTCGAGCAGGCATGGACCTCCGTGGGTGTCAGGGGGACACAGCAGAGAGTCATCAGGCATGGCAAACGACTCGCGCATTATGTACATCACATCCCCAGCAAAGCCTTTCAATCCAAAATCTAACAGGCATTGCCGCAGTGCCGCCATATCTTCGGGCGTGGCTTCACGATGCAATGACTGCAGGACAAAGTAATAATCCACAAGCTGGCGAAAGCCTATACCCTCTTCAAAGATATGCTTGTAGAGGTGGAGCAACTGGAAGATAGCGTTAAACTGTACCGTCGGAATATGGTAGCCCTCAAACTCCACGACGTTGTGCTGGTTCTTCAGCCAGCGCTGCAACCTCCTGTTGCGCAGGGGGGAGTAGAGCCATGTAGGTCTGTAATGCACCTCTACGGTCGTTGGCAGCACAGGCCAGTCCATGTCGTGATAATAGATGAACCGCCCGGGCTTCACGTTCTGGCAGTATTCTATTACCCTCCTTATCGGACCGCTGCCGCCTTGCCCTGCATTCTCTGTAGTTGGCCACACCCATATATCTATGTCACCGGGAACACGGCAGTTCCTTAACTCCTCCGGATAGTAAGCGCGATTTCCCTGTCCTTTCAGCACCATACATTGGAACCCATCGCTGCGCAAACGGTCAGAGACGCGCCTGCTGTCAGCAGATGCATATCGGTTGAGCTCAGCAATCTTGTCTGCCTTCAACGCCCATTGCCGCAACAACTTGCGTGGTGGACGCTGCTCATCAGGCAACATCTGTACGCCCGCATAGCACACCCCCACCAAGGTTTGACGCTTTGACATCTCGTAAACCTTAGCCCATTCCTCATCTGTAGGCGCCGCAGCAAGCGATTTCTTGCAGGCACCTACAGACAAGCGAAGCAGCTCAAAGAACAGTTCCTCTGTATTCATTCCTCGTTAAGGCAGAATTAATGTGGGTTAATAAGTTGTCCAAGAGTCTGCGATACCATCACAGACACAATTAGCGGTGGACTCTATTAATTTTAATTCCGACCTTTTTATAGATTTCCGCGTTCCTTGTCCAGATAATACTTGTAAGTGCCCACAGTGAGTTCATCACACGCAGCCTCATCGCATACCACGATTGCCTTCGGGTGCATCTGCAGCATAGATGCCGTCCACTTGTGACTTATCTCACCGTCCACGATATGCTTCAGGGCGCGAGCCTTATGATGACCGTTGCACACAAGCAGCACCTCCTTTGCAGCCATCACGGTGCCGATACCTACCGTCAGAGCCTGAGATGGCACCTGCGAAAGGTCACCGTCAAAGAAGCGGCTGTTGGCTATGATTGTGTCAGTGGTGAGAGTCTTAATGCGAGTCTTAGATGTCAGACTGGAACCGGGTTCGTTAAATGCCAAGTGTCCGTCTGGACCTACTCCACCCATGAAGAGATCTATGCCACCAGCATCCTCTATCATCTTCTCATAGTCCTCACACTCCTTTATCAGGTCAGGGGCATTGCCATTCAATATATGGACGTTCTCCTTCTTTATGTCAATGTGCGAGAAGAAGTTTTTCCACATGAAGGAATGATATGACTCTGGGTGAGACTCCGGCAGCTTCACATACTCATCCATATTAAATGTTACAACATTCTGGAATGACAGCTCACCGGCTTCATATTTCTTTATCAACTCACGATACAGTCCCAACGGGCTTGAGCCGGTAGGACAACCTAACTTAAAAGGCTTTTCTGCTGTTGGCTTAGCAGCAATGATTCGGCCTGCCACATAGTCAGCAGCCCATTTTGACATCTTCTCGTAATTTGGTTCAATAATTACTCTCATTTTCTTAATCGTGTTTGTTTATTAATATTATCGTTTATTCTCTATGTCCCAGAGTCTTCGACACCATCGCAGATACTCCGTTCATGCTGAATTACTTTCACCTTGCGGATTGTGATACTCCCCTCGCCTTTGGAGAGGGGTCGGGGGTGAGGTTAAAACGGGCTGTCAAAATCTCTCAGCAGCGGCTGTTTCGTGTCTTTCTCGCTCAGCAACGCCTTCTCTGCGGGTATGTGCCAATCCACGCCGAGACTATCGTCAAGGATGCTTATGCCGCCGTCAGCCTCTGGGTGATAGAACTCATCACACTTGTATTGGAACAC
>JAEEGL013684156.1_pt1 | contig 34216 bp, 20 predicted proteins | sample 9134231 | NCBI WGS metagenome assembly JAEEGL01 (sample SAMN16246548, study PRJNA631951) | gut metagenome | biome: gut microbiome; feature: rumen; material: fiber-attached | host: Bos | place: Iran: Karaj | collected 2018-10 | reverse complement strand
TGTGCGGCGTGAGTTCTGTTGGCAATTGCGGATAGCTTGTCGAGCGTGGCGTCGCCGATGCCCCTTGGTGGAACGTTGATTATTCGCTGGAGCGCCATGTCATTATTAGTGTTGACGGCAAGTTCGAGCATCGTGATGATGTCGAGAATCTCCTTGCGTTGATAGAATGCCTTTGAGCCGACGAGCGCGAAGGGGATGCGGTGTTTGCGGAGGGTCTCCTCGAAGAGGCGGGACTGCCCGCCAGTTCTGAAGATGATGGCGTAGTTGCTCCATTTTTGGTGTCGGTCAAGGAGGTTTTTCCCTCGCATTTCGGAGTTGAAGATGCTGTCGGCGATAAAGTTTGCCTCGGCGTGTTCGTCTTCGCAGAGGACACCTTTGATTTTTTCGCCGTCGCCATTGTTTGACCAGAGGTGCTTCTCGCGACGTTTGGTGTTGTTGGAGATGACGGCGTTAGAAGCATTGAGGATGGTGTTTGTCGAGCGATAGTTCTGTTCGAGGCGAATGATTTTTGTATCTGGAAAGAACTTTTCGTATTCAAGGATGTTCTCTTGGTTTGCGCCGCGCCAGCCGTAGATGGACTGGTCGTCGTCGCCGACGGCGCAGACGTTCTGGATTTTGCCTGCGAGAAGGACAATTAGGTTGAGCTGAATTTTGTTGGTGTCCTGATATTCATCTACCATTATATATCTATATCTATCCTGATAGGATTGAAGGACATCGGCGTGGGTGAGCCAAAGTTCGCGGGTGAGTGTGAGGAGGTCGTCAAAATCGACCATGTTCATGCGGTGCATGAGGGATTGGTATCTGGCATAGATGGCGGAGATTCGTTGTGAGTCGTCAGCCGCTTGTGAGGCGACGTCTTCTGGCGTGAGCATATATGCCTTTGCAAGGCTGATTCGTGAGAGCCATGTGTAAGGGTCAATGCCTGAGCCGTCGAGATTTAGGTCGATGGCGATGTTTCTAAGGAGTCCTTTCTGATAGCCTTCAGTGGCGATTGTAAAGTTTCGTGACAGTCCGATTTTGTCGGCGTGTGCGCGAAGGACTGAGACGCAGAAGGAGTGGAAAGTCGAGACGGTTGGGAGGCTGGTCCTATTGCCGAGTGCGGCGATGCGCTCTTTCATTTCCGTGGCGGCCTTGTTCGTGAAGGTGACGGCGAGAATGGAGGATGGCGAGATGCCGTGGTTCAGCATATTGTCAATGCGCTGGACGATGACTCTGGTCTTGCCAGTGCCTGCGCCCGCGAGCAGCAGAAGTGGGCCTTGGATTTGGTTTACGGCCTCCTGCTGTTGTGGATTCAGGGAGAAAACGGCCATTTCAATCCTCCCTGTCCTCCGTGTCCTCAATGTCTTCAGTGACTTCTCTGTCAACAGTAACGGCCATCATGGCATCTTTGACGAGTTTTTGCGCTTCCTCCATGGGCATGTCTGCTGGAATGTAAAGTGGCGTGCCGACCTTGAAGACAACTTTGGTGAAGGGTTTTGGAATCTGAGTGTTGTCCCAACTCTTAAACTGCCAGTATGATTGTGCGTTTACGGATAGGGGAAGGATAGGCACGGACTGTTTTTGGGCGATTGCGATGGCTCCTAGATGGACGGTGTATTTGGGGCCACGTGGACCGTCCAGCGTGAGGATGACTGATTGGCCTTTCTTTATTTCATTAATCAATTCGATGAGGGCCTGTGCTCCGCCTTTGCTGGAGGAGCCACGGACGACGTTCAGACCGAAGAATCTGATGAATGTTGAGATATACTCGCCGTCTCTGGAGTTGCTGATGAGCACAGCCATCTTCTGGAGAATAGCTTTTCGCACGAAGCAGGCCGTGAAGAGAATTCGGTTGTGCCAAAGAGTCAAAACGAATGGCCATGGCGAAAGCTTCACAAAGCATTCATGGGGGTCATCGTAGCTTACTCTATATGTTAGAGAGATGAGCTTGAAAATGAAAGCCAGAATGCCCGCTAGCCATGTAGGCATGTGCCGTTTATTCTTGAAGGTGAATAGTTTCATGTGGTGAATTATTGAATCGGATCGAAAACGACCTTTTTGTTGGAAAGTTCAAAAGATGCGTTCTTGAGGATGCTTGATAGTAGGTCATTGTTTGCCAGTTCGTAATTCACAAGGATATGGTCTCCCTTGTCGTGGGACCAAGCCTTGCTGGAGTGAAGTTGTCGGGCAAGGATTTCGCTGTCCAAAGAGTATGATGAGTTCGCCTGTCTGTTGACCACCGCGAGGGCCATGAGGGATTCAGGGCAATACGGATACCATTCAAGGGCTTGGTCGATTGTTGTCCGTGCGTCGTCGAGCTTGTTCATTGCGATTTTCGCGAGTGCGAGACGGTTGTATGAAGAGGCTCTGTGTGGCGCGCGACTGATGAGAATGGAAGCATATTCTGCGGCTTTGGACCAGTCTCCTTTGGCGAAAAGGATGTCGTATGATGTTCGTGGGGGCATGATAGCATGTGGAAGTTTGACGGTTGCGCTTATATATGATGGCAGACCGCTTCCAGGAGTTTGGGCATCCATGATTTCTCCCTGCCTTAGAAGACGTTCGCCTGGCACGCGCATGAATGCCATAAGGCAGATTATGCCAGTGGCGATGGCGACTGTCCTGATGGTGACGGCTGAGCTTTTGTCAGATTTTCTATGTTGGTTTTCTGGCGCAAGGATGAAAACAGTTGAAGTGGCTGCGAGAAAGAGAGTTCCTGGAAATAACTCGTTGAACTGAAACAGCGAGTGTATGAGCCAGGCGGCTAACGCAGTGATGGCTGTTGTCTGTAACATATTGTCTTGCAGTGACTTATCTTTGAAAGTCGCAATGAACCACGGGAAAAGGATGATAATAAATACGACAATTATGCCGACGATTCCTGTCTGCGCCATGAAAGAGAGCAGGATGTTGTGCGGGTCGCGGGTGATTTCAGCTTCAATTGGTTTTAGACGCATATACCATGGGAAGAACTCGCCGAGTCCAACTCCCGCGAAAGGATGTTTCAGGAAGATGTTTATTGCGGTTTTGTAGTAGATGAGTCTGGCGGAGGCGGATGCCATGCCGTCGCGGGATTTAAGAAAGATGAATGCGCAGACGAGAGCGACGACGCCTAGCACCGCTAGAGCAGGGAGGAACCAGCGGAATTTCCAGTTGCGGACAGACTTGAGCGACCAGACGGCTATTGCGATGCCCGCGGCAAAGCCGATGGCGGCACCACGAGAGCCTGTCCAGAAGAGTGCACAAAGGAAGATGATGGCTCCGACCGATGTAAGGACGATCGAACTGATTTTGGGCTGTTCCATTTTGCGACCGAACGAATAGAGAGCGAAAAGCGAGAATGGCATGCAGAAGAGCAGATGTGACGCATAGACGTTTGGGTCGATGTAGTTGCCATAGATGCGTGTCTGTGCCATTTTCTCAAGGATGAGTGGAGTTATTTTGAGACCCTTTTCGGTCATTTGTTTGATGGCATACTCCCGTGCCTCCTCCAGACCTATGAAATGCTGATACCATCCTTGAAGACAAGAGAGGATGCCGATGACGCCTATTGTGGCGGCGAGGACAAAGAGAAACCCCTTGTCATTGCGGGCGGCAAGCCATACTGTGGTGCAAAATGCAAAGGCTCCCACGAAGTGAAGTAGCCATTGGGAGGCGAAGTCGTTTTCCGTCGTGTTGATTAGACCGACAAGGCCAGCTAAAACTGGCAGAAGCCACAGGCCAGGGGCGAATGCGTAATGGTCAATGCGAAAATCACGGGAGAGCAGGGCGACGATTATTAGGAGCAGGCCGCAGAAAGCAGGCGCAAGGTAGCATGGCCATCCTGTAAAGAGCAGCCATTCCCAGAAGTCTCTCGGAAAGTTGGCCTGTTCACCGTTGCCGATGTATGCGCCGAATTTGAATGCAAGAATTACGGTGAGCAGGCATGTGATGATGCGTATGGAGAGTCGCCGTGTCATGATTCTGCGGGACGCTTAGGGTCTTGGTTTGGTTTGCGAGGCTGGTTTTTGTCCCGTTGTCTGTGGTCGGTTTTGCCGTCATGTCTTTGGTTGGTCTGACGGTTTTGGTCGCGGTTGCGTTGAGCGTCGACTTTTTGCGGGTCGTTTTTCTGTTGGGGTGTCTGTTCTCTTTGACGTTGACGAGGATCGCCGTTGTCGCGTCTTTGTTCTCTTGGACGCTGTGAATCGTTTCTTTGCGGGCGGTTGACTCGGCGTTCGTCGTTAGATGAGTCCGACGATTCGCGGGCATCGAGTTTTGCGAGTTCCTGTTCGTCCATTTCGTCCATCTTGAGTTTGCTGGACTTGTCCTTTGGAGTCAAGGCGACGTCCTTGTAGGCGTATGCCTCATAATAAAGGCAGCATTTGAGGCGTCCGCAGCATCCAGAGATGTTTTGCGGATTGAGCGAGATGCCCTGTTGTTTTGCCATTTTGACGTTTATGCTATTGAAGTTGTGAAGGAATTTTGAGCAGCAGAATGGCCTTCCGCATGTTCCGATTCCGCCAAGCATGGATGCCTCGTCGCGAACGCCAATTTGACGAAGTTCAATTCTGACGCTGAACAGTGTGGAGAGGTCGCGGAGCAGTTCACGGAAGTCGATTCTGCCGTCAGCGGAGAACTGGAAGAGGAGTAGTTTGCAGTCAAGAGAGTAGTGTGAGTCGATGAGTTTCATCTCCAGACCATGAAGCATAATCCTTTCCTTGGTCTTTTCGTAGGCGGTTTGGGCCTTGGCTTTGTTTTCCTCAAACTTGGCAAAGTCTTCGGCGTTTGCCTTTCGTGTGATGATTGCGGTCTTGGAGCCTTCGATATGCCTTCCTTTGTTGGCAAGGCTTCTCTGCCTCTCAAACTCCTCTACATCTTCGATTGGGTCTCCGATTTTGCATGTTATGGTTGCCATGTCGGAATAGCGTTCGCAAAGAAGGACAACTTTATCTCCGACTTTTATGTCAAGCTCCAAATCGCCCAGACATTCAAATGAGATGCCCTGCATAATCAGTGCAGAATATAATTGTTTCATAGGGTGATATCTTCCTTCCGTTGTTAATTTGATTTTGAAATTCCCTTTAATTATAATGCATAAAGCGGATTTTTCTCTTTAATAGGTGCGAAAAAGTCCAAGGCAAATAAAAATATGTGAAAAATCGTTTTTATAAAGTTAGTTTTCTAGTTATTTTTCAATATTAGGATATAGATGCTATGAAGCGACTGTTTTATATCTTTTTGATGCTTGCGTTGGGTGCGATGTCTGTGGCGCAGAACAGTGATCTTCCTGCAGGATGGACTGTTTTGCTTCAGTGCCGAAAGCAGGAAGGCAACCTGAGGTTTGTGACGCCTTGGGGGGGCAAGACACGCCCTGTGGTGTTCATTCTGCGACAGAAGGCGAGCGGACGGATGGTGCGTGTCCAACTTGATGCCAATTCGTTTAGCGCAGAGGAAATCCTTCGCGACGGGCGGGTCGCGCCATTGCCGCCAGTGTCTGTGTATCCATCTGACAATCATGGAGATGCACATAATGCTGAAATCGTATTCAAGGTTCGCGAGGACGAATGGTCCTACTATGTTGATGATGTTTTGGCAGGTACGATGGCGGCACCTTTCGACCTGCCAGGCGATGTGCTGTGGCCGAAGCGCCCAGGCGTCAAACTTGTCTCGCAAATGCGCTATCTTCCTGTGCCAAGGGCGGCATTTAAGACGGACTTCATGATCGAGCCTGGTGCCCCCAACGAGTTGTATCCATGGCTGATACAGCTTGGCGCATGGCATATTCACACGGCGCAACAGCAGGCCGTGATTCGCCCCGAGACCGACCAGCGTCGCGCAAAGGAGGCACCGCTGACGGCGGACAAGTCTCCGAACTTCTATTCCCTCAAAGGTGGCGGCGAAAACATTGACTCCATAATCACGATGGGGTATGACTTCTACGACAACTATAGTCTGTCGGGTTCGCTTCAGTTGGACAATGGTGAAGCAGGCATCGTGTTCCTTCATAGGGACGAGGCGGTTCCGCCTGCGGCTCCAGGCGAGGAGCAGAAGGCTCCAGATCCCGCCAAGGCTGACTTCTATGCACTGACCATACGGATGGAGACTCCCTTCTCTGGCAATCGTGACATACGCCTGTGGAAGCAGTTCAAAGGCAAGCGCACGGTGATGGCGAGGGCTTCCGTTCCGCTCTACAATTCGCAGTGGTATCTCCCTGGAATCAAGATACATGGCGATGAGATAATATGCCTGTTAGATGAGGCTGAACTTTTCCGCGTCAAGGACCAGTTGCCGCCTGGTGGAAAGGTTGGCCTTTTCGCCAACACGAAAGAGCAGATTCGTTTCGATGACGTTACTCTTTCACCATATCGCGCATTTGATTTGGCAGAGATGGACGGCGTCAGGCATAACGCCATATATCACACAAGCGGCTTTTTTGCGGATGCCAAGAAAAAGGTTAAGACAGAGAAACTGGCTGGATTCAGACTCTACAGGGTGGATGATGAACTTAAGTTTGACGTAAATGCAGGAAATTCGGATGAGATGCTTGTTCTCGGTCGCACGTTCAGTAAGAACATGTACTTCAAGGCAAATCTTTTGCCGCGTGGCAATGAAGTTGGTCTTGTCGCAGGTTGGAGCGGAAAGACAAAGCCATACTACCGCTTCACTCTCAAGCGCGCAGGCGGTAATGATGAATGCCGTGTGGTGAAGATATTGCCTAATGGCGGGAGTGAGATTCTGGACAGTTATTCTGTGCCGAGCAGCGACGAGGAGGTCGAATTGGGCGTTGATGCGACAGAGGCAGGCAAACTCCGCTGTTTCAGAAATGGTCTGCTATTACATTATATAGAATGTGATGGCCCTGTCACGGGCGGCAATGGCGTATGGCTTGCAGCGAATGGCGCGGCGACAGTCAAGGGGCTTGCGCTTTCGGGCGAGCGAGAGGTTGTGCTTGAGCAGGAGCAGAAGAATCCTGTGTTCAAGACCGACAGTTTCATGCGCCACTGGGCGGCGCCAGAAGGCCAGTGGGTCAATGGCGGCGGCGACATACTGTGGCACAAGGGCGATTTCTTCGGTGATTTCAGCATTCGTCTGCCGATTGTTCCGACGTCGGAACTGCATGTCGGAGTGCCAGACGGAAAGACTGATGGTACGATTGTCGTGAGCGTCGCGGCGGACAAAATTACATTGAGCACCAAGGTGAAGGGGGCCGATGCGCCAGTGGTTCAGGAGGCGCCTTTGGCACCGATAGGAGACAAGGCTGTGGCGAACCAGAGCTACGAGCTGCGGCATGAGGGCAGTTGGCTGTGGCTGCTTGTCGAAGGCAAGATTGTTTTAAAGCAACGTTTGGATTTCAGAATCAAGGAGTTTGGGACGCGAGTGCTCTCAAGGAAGATGACGCTTGCGCACATGGCGAAGAGCAAAGTTACAAGGGCGAATGTACTGGATGAGTATTTTAACGAGTCGCCTCACGCTTGGCTTGCGAATGGCGGTGACTGGCAGATTATCAACCGCTTCCAGTGTACTCCCAGCTGGTCTCACATGATTGGCGAGGCACCGACGGGCCTTGGAGCCTTCTGGCTCAAGAAACTCTTCAAGGGTGACATGACATTGGAGTTCTATGCAGGCACACGCCACAACTACTATGACATGGCGGGAAATCTAAACTGCACAATTATGGCGAAGGATACGACGCCATCGCAGGGATACACAGTGGCCTGCACTGAATGGGACCAGAACGACTCTCAGAACTGGACGACATTCTACCGCAATGGCGTCCCGCTCGCCAAAACGGACTCATATCTTGTTCCGCGAAAACGCAAGGGCATGTACCGCAGAATTCTGAATCCGCTTGTAGCGCAGGGACGCCCGATTCATGGCGCATGGTTCTATATCAAGTTGCGCAAGATTGGCGACAAACTTGAATATCATTTTGACGACGAACTCCTTTTCACTCAGAAGGATGGCGAGATGATGAACGAGGGAATGGTCGGCATCTGGACGTTCATCCATAGCATGACGCTCGCCCAAATTAAAATAACGTTCGATAGCATTGCTCCAAGGCCGATTCCCGTCAAATTCCTTCCGAACGAAGATGTCGAGCCGCAAAAGCCTGTCGAGGTCGCATGGAGCACCAAACTTAACGGCTTCCCGCTTGACGCCGCAGATTCAAGACATTGGGGGTACAGTGACAGCGTGAACCAAGGGCATCTGATAAGTGCGCCTGGCGCAGTCGGTCTGGTCAGCGAACTCGGCGGCGGCGAGATGAAAATGCTTTCGAAACTGCCAGCAGTCAAACTTACGGAAATCGCTGGCTGGCGCTTCAAACTTAAGAGAACCAAGAGGGCCGAATTTAATTTCTTCTACCACATAGGCGAATTAGGCGAGAATGGTGCTTTCAAAGGAACGCTCAACTGCTACCATCACATCACAGGCGACTCATTCGACGAGGGTGAATGGCGCATGACTGGCAGTAGCAAGACTGGTTACGTTGATAAGCTTGATATTAACTCAGAAGATGGTTGGGAGGATGTAACTATTTGGATACCAGTTGGTTATCTTCGTAGAAGATATGGCTTCGCGGAGGATGCCAAGGCAGGCGTTGAAATCGGCGGATTCGGAATCGAGCAGCGTGACGCCATCAGCAACGGCATTACAGGCAATGGTCCAGGCGAAGGATATGCCATAAAGGAACTCCGCCCGATATTGATTGGCGCGCCAAAATTGGCGCAGGATGCCGAGTCGCAGACTGCGCTGGGCGACGGTGATTTCACCGTTGATGTTACGGCGCTTGCTGCGCAGATTGAAGCCGCAGGCACGAAGGTCGTCAACGAGTTGTCCATACGCGAGAAGCGCGGCAACGATGTCTTGCGCAACACATTATCATGGCTCAAGTTGCCTGAGAAGCCTGAATATGAGTTGAAATGGGATGCCAACAGATTTGATACAATCTACGTTGACACTCCAGCGGATTATATTGACAATCGTACAGGTCTCATGAATGTGCAGTGCGCAGGAGAGGTGCTTGCTCCCGAGGTGGTCGTTCAGGAACCCTTGACTGGTGGAAAAGAATCATCGCGCCAGTGGGGCATGACGTTGCGCCTTCCAAGAAAGGCCGAGACTGCTACGCAGGTTGCGGCAGGCAAGCTCGAATTCACTGTCAAATGCGGCGACGACACGCGCGTCGTGACTCTTGACGCCAACGCCAAGGAGCGTCGCAACAGGGGGCCTGTCCTGATGAATGTCGAGGGGCTTACGCCATTCTGCCTGACATACGAAGACGGCTTCAGGGAGCCGCTTGCGGGGACGCCAGACAGAAAACAGCGCGAAGGTCATGGTGATGATGTCCAAAGCGAATATCTAAGCGTTCATAACAATAGGTATGGACAGGCCTTGATGCACAGCTATAAGGTGCCATTTTCAATCGCCAACTATCCTGTCGCGCAATTTAGATACCGTGCATACGACATGGACCATGTGACAATGTATTTCGCTAATGGGCAGGCGACAAGGCTCAGCAACGAGGACCTTGGTCGCGCCGTGAATGTGCGTTTGGGAACTATTCTTAAGCGGGACGAAAAGTGGAACACATGGACTGGCATTGTCTCGGATTCATTTGTCTCAAGCGACTATAATGTCAATCGTTTCCTGCCAGGCAACGTGAAGATTGGTTCGTTCGGATCGCCTGACCAGACTGGCGCGCACAGTAGGCTTGATTTGGATGACTTTACATTCGGGCCTGCCGTCAAATCAGCAGAGCAACTTCACTTTGTGCCGAAATACTATGACGAGGATGGCGTCGCGACAATCCGTGTCGCATTGTTGCCAGGCGGTGCATCCGCCTATGACAGCAAGCAGGAGACTCTGGATGCGCTTGAATGGAAGGAGTACAAGCCAGGCGAAAAGGTGGTTCCTGTGATAACGGACGCCTTCCCATCTGGCGTCTCTCACATTGTCATGACCGCCGTCGATGGCAAGGGCAATCGTTCGTCATACTTTGATGTGCCGTTCTATCTTGACCGTAGTCAACCGACAGTCACGGCGTCCATAACTCCCACAAATGACCCGAGAATGAATGGAACGCAGCTGAATGTTGTCTTTAAGAGCAACGGCGATTCGCCTCTTGCGATGGAGAAGGTGAAATTCTTCCTGAATGGAAAGGAGAAGGCATTGTCTGCATGGACGAACATCTTCACGCATTCGCAAGGCAATGATGCTCTGGTTTTCAACTATCCTCTTATTTACAGGACCGCGCTTGACGACGCGAAGGATGGAGACGAGATGACTTTCGAGGCCGACAACATCATCGATGGCGCAGGCAACACTCAGAGCCGCTTCAAGTTCACTTTCAAGGTTGATTACGCCAGTGACAAGGAGGGGCCAGCATGGTACGAAAACAACTTTGGGAGCAGCGTCAACTACACATACAACTGGGACGGTCATAGGCAGAATCAGGAGTTTTCACAGGGGCAGCATAACGGCATTAGTGTTGGACACACAAAAGGTGTCTCAGCCTATCTTGTGAACAGTTCCTACTATTCGACTGGTGACCTCTCTAAGACTGTAAATTGGAGCATCGCACGATTCCCATGCATCTCGTTCAGAGCGACGACGACCACCGCCCGCGCAAGCGCGGCCATTCATCTGGTCCTGACTGCAACGAATGGTAAGGTCTATACAATTTCGCTGACCAAGCCTGGAAACGCGGCGACGGAACTTAATAGGACGGAGACTTTCACATGGAACAATAACGTGTGGATGAACTTCTCGTTCAATGTCAAGGAGCTCATGCTCAAGGCGGGCATCCCGCAGGCTGATGTCGATGCCATGACAATCAAGAGCATTAACTTCCAGCGCAGAGGACTTAAGCATTCTGACACATTGCTTTTGGATGACTTCTTCATCCACGGAATGCCTGACGCTGGCAAGCCAGATGTCCTTGCATGGCATGCATTTGACGCGAGCGGCGTCGCCTCCCTTGAGGTGGCCTGCGTGAGTTTTGCCACGGTAGAAGGTAAAGTCACCGCCAAAGACGAGTGGACGCATTCATTTACGACAAAGCACAGCGCTGACTTGAATGAACTTCGTGCCAAATTCAAGGGAACGCGTTGGTTCAGATGTCAAGCCAAGGACAAGGCAGGCAAGCTCTCCGTGCCGTTCTGGATGCCAGTTTATTCTGAATGATAGGAAAGTTTGAGGGAAAATATGAAGAAAAAGGCTGTGTTCATAATTAGCCTGGGCTGCGCTAAGAACTTGGTTGATACTGAGGTCATGTGTGGTTCGTTGGCAACAGGCGGATTCTACCTTGCGGAGGATGAGAAGTATGCAGACATTTGTCTTATAAACACCTGCGGCTTCATCCGTGACGCAAGGGAAGAATCGTTTGAGCAAATAGAATGGGCTGTGCAATGGAAAGGCAAATCCAAACGTATGATAGTGGTTGCAGGATGCCTTGCGCAGAGAAGTCCCGAGATGCTCATGGAGCGTTTCCCGCAGATTGATTTGATAGTCGGACTCAATGATGTTGAACGCCTTCCTGAACTCATACGCAAATGTGAGAAGGAAGGTCGCCTTCAGACTGCAGAGTCAGCCTTACCTACCTATATATATACAGAGGAGTCGCCACGCATCACATTGACCCCCGAAACATTCGCGTATGTTAAAGTTGCCGAGGGATGTGACCACAGGTGCTCTTACTGCGCGATTCCCTTGATTCGCGGAAAACAGCGTAGCCGCAGCATTGATTCTGTACTGAACGAATGTGTCCAACTGCTGAACCAGGGAGCATTTGAGCTGAATCTAATCGCGCAGGATACATCGCGATACGGCTCCGACTTGACTGGCGCCAACCTTGAGATGCTTCTCAGAGAATGCGACACGCTGGACGCGGATTTCTGGCTCCGTGTGCTTTACACCCATCCTCTACATCTTACAGACGGACTGCTGGACATTCTTGCCAACGGAAAGCATGTGGTCCCTTACCTTGATATTCCGCTTCAGCATATCTCTTCGCATATCCTCCATGATATGAAACGGGGCATGGACGGTGAGCACACACGCGAATTGCTCAACGGCATCCGCAAACGCTATCCTCAGATGGCGATAAGGACAACGTTCCTTGTTGGATATCCAGGCGAGCCGGAACAAGACTTTCAGGAACTGCTGGATTTTGTCCGCGAGTTCAAGTTCGACAGATTGGGCGCATTTGCCTTCTCCCCCGAAGATGGGACGCCAGCCGCCGCTGTCACCACAGGTGTCGTGCCGCCTGAAGTTGCCGAAGAAAGACGCAAGGTTCTGTTAGAGGAGCAGCGTAGGATTTCTTTGAAGAACAATGAGTCCCTAGTCGGAAAAAAGATGCGTGTGCTTCTTGAGACTCAGCTTTCACGCCGCAAATGGGAGGGGCGTTCAATGGCGGATGCGCCTGAAGTTGACCAAACGCTCGTCGTCACCATGGACCGTGAGATATATGATCCGACATTTGTCAATGCAGTCATTAAGAAGGCGAGCGATTACGGACTAGAGGCGACAGAAGATACGGAAGGAGGGAAATGAGATGGCTGGCAAAGATATGAAACCGATGCCAGTTGAGGCCACGATGCAGAAGATTCGTAGGCAGCGCCGTCAGCGCATTGCCACGCGAATGTCCCTTCTGGTTGTGTGTGCGCTTTTAATTTTGGCAAGTCTGTTTTTTGTCTCCGTCTGGTTTTATCGAGTTTTCTACAGAGACAATCCACATTTCATATTAAGGGAACTGGTGTTGGATGAGACGGTGCATTTCAACCAGAAGAAAGTTCAGAAAATTCTTGAGGGCAACGTCCTGTATCCCTGTGTCATAGGCAAGACAAGTCTTCTTAATCTGGACTTGGGGAAGATTCGTTCCGAATTTCTCAAAGAGCCTATTGTGAAGGATGTGTCTTTGAGGAGAATCATGCCAAATACTCTTGAAATAGCCATACAGGAGCGTAACCCAATAGCGATTGTTTGCACAGAAAAGACAGTGTGTGCATTGATTGACGAGGATGGCGTTCTGTTTCCTTATGGCGACGAGAAAGGACTCACCAGCATGCTTCCGTTTATCATAAAGGAAGACGGTGTTGATGCTTTCCCCAAGGGCGTTCCAGTTGACGACATTGGTGTCAACGGCGCGGTTGCGCTGATAAATGAGATCAGCACCAGAAAAAAGATTGATGGTGCGGCGTATTCCATCAATGTGGTGAGATTAAACTATCAGCGTGAACGTCTGGAGGCAAGGCTCCGCCCACTGTCGGGCAACAAGGTGTTCGCGAAGGATGCTTTAGTGTGGATACCATTGGATAGGGATAAGATGCTGGAGGCTTTGGGGCGCCTTGATGCAATCCTTGTTAGGAAACTCGGCGATTCGGAGACGCTATCTTTTGCCGATGTAACGCTTCAGTACAATGTTCCGACAAGGGATTGAAGGTGGTTGTTTTTTCAGAAATTTGTCGGAACAAAAAGTGATTCTTGATGTCAAACAGTGTTGATTCAGACGACAGGCAACTTGTCGAGCGCTTCAAGGCAGGTGATGAAGAGGCCTTTGACTCATTGGTTGACAGGCATTCCACACGCGCCTACCAGATCGCCTATAGTGTGCTTGGAAACCGTGAGGATGCAGAAGAGGTCGCACAGGATGCGTTCATAAGGATGCATCGGGCACTTCCAAACTTCCGAGGGGAATCTGAGTTCACTACATGGATGTATCGCATTGTCACAAATTTGGCGCGAAACAAGTACCGCTGGAACAAAACCAGAATGGCGGCGTTCCATGACAGCATTGATGCGCCAGTTGAAGGTGATGATGCTGACGCCAGAAAGATTGAATTGCCCGATACTAGAAACTCTCCTGAAGAGGAGGCTGTCTATGCGGAACTCGACCAGGCGCTACAGTCTGAATTAGGCAAACTGCCCGAGGCTCAGAGGCAGGTGCTTGTCATGAGAAACGTCTTGGACATGAGCTATGAGGACATTGCCGAAACCATGAAGTGCAAAATCGGCACGGTAAAGTCCAGATTGGCTCGCGCTCGAGAGGAGCTGTGCCGAAGGTTGGGGTTGTGACGTATGGATGAAAAGGATGTAATCAAGAGTTGTCCGAACAATGAAATTCTAGAGGAATATCGTGATGGCACGGTGTCTGAGGAATGGATGGCACATATCGACAACTGCAAGAGCTGTCAGCGGCGAATAGCGTCGCTCGACTTGCTGGATCTGCGCATAAGGAGTATTTGTCAGCCATCGGATAAAATGGCTGAGAGAATCAAGGCCGCCGTGCATGAAGGTCGCGAGCCGTCGATCAAGGGCATTCCTATCTGGAGAAGCAATCTGTTTCGCATTTCTGCTTCTGTGGCAGTCTTAGTGTTGCTGCTTTCTATATCCTTATATATAATAGGGGAGGGCGGTGAAGGGGGCCGTTCCACAGAGACTGCGGTGAACGGTATTGGATTTGCAGCAGAAGTTGATGACTCACATGAAAGAACCGCCGCAGAACCAGAGCAAATTACAATTGCGCAGAATAGGATGCCCATGCAAGAGAATGACAATGCCGCGCCAACACCGTCCAATTTATCTTTCAACTCGAATCTCAGATTGGCAGGCACATTGGGGGAAGGTGTCACCGCTAAGCGTAAACAAGTCCAGAAACAACCTCTTGGCGATGCGGTGCGTCATATATGGTCTGTCAAAGATCAAGGTGAAGCGCGTGAGTTTATTCTTAAAGTCGCCAAGGCAAATGACAAGAGTGTCGAGATAGAACAGGGTGATGGCGGTTTTCGTGCCTTGATCGAGTTAAAGGACACAGAGCTTCAGCAATTGGTGGATATGCTCAATGGCAATGGCTGGCGGTTGGTTTCGCCGTATATCCCGCAGCCGGGCGAGTCTGATGCGATTGAGTTCATGAATACCCCTGTGATTTACAATGTCAATGTCGTTGAAGACGGAAAATAATACTCAAAAAACATTAATTTTAAAAAAAAACAAGAAAGTTGTTTGTAATGCTTTTGATGAAGGCTATATTAATCGCGATTTCTGTTTTGGGAGAGTGTACCAATGCACTTTCTTAGGATGTAATAGTTTTTTAAATAACAAACCAACAAACAAGGAGAAACTGAAATGAAAAAGATGATGATTTTGGCTTGCCTGATCTTCAGCGTCACTGCGATTACCGCAGTCGCCGCAGACTTGGCATCAATCCAATCCACAAGTGATTCAGACATGGTTGCACAGCTGTCGAACATGAACAATGCTGATGACTGGTGCGACTACCTGACAACAGCAATCGAGAATGGTGATGATGCTCTCATCATGAAAGTTATCTCGAACGCTCAGTCGGCCTTGAATTCACTGGATGACGATACTGCAAGGAATGTTGCAGTTGCCATCAACGAGAAAGTGAATGATGTCACCGTTGCCCGCCTTCTAACTGGCAAATATGCTCTTGCATACGTTGGCTCGCCTGACAGCGATGGTAGGGTCGTCACGCTGAAGAGCATTATTGCCAATGGTGATAACGTTGGCGAGTCGGATCTTTCCGATGGTAGCTTCCTTAAGATTGGCAAGATTGGAAAAGGTGGTGTTACCATCGTTTCTGAAGAAGAGGAAGATGATCCTTACAATCCCCCCCACCCCGTTCCACCAGTGAGCAAGACGGCAAGTAGGTTCTAATCAGTGATAGGAAAAAGGCAAAAGAGATAAGCAAAAGGATTAAAATGAAAATGAACACATCACATAAGATTAGTACGGTTGCAGCAGTCATAGCCTGTGTTGCTTGCGTGGAGACAATGGGTGCGTCCACAGTCATTCGCGACTTTTTTGATGATACAATTTCACTGGTTCCCAATCAATTTGATGTGGCTGTCTTCGAGAAGGTCACCTATACTGACAACGTGAAGAATGGCCCTCACAATAACATGGTTGAGTCAGTCCATTTCAAGACTGGTGTCAGCATTGATGCCTATCGCAATCAGGGTGACATCTCCTATGGTATCAAAGGTGCAGTCGCTTACGACTACTATACCAGAAGAAGCGGTGACATGAATCAGTGGGACTGGGATCTTACTCCTTTCATCAAAGGAAGCCAAATCCTTGACATCCACAACCTCAAGATCTCGGCCTCCATCAAGAACAGCATTGAGCCGATGAGCAATGCTGACACACGCTATGCAAGGCATCATGTCATTGGCGCCAAGGCCTCATACGACTATTCTCGCCATGAGCATTGGGGCATCATGCTGAATGCTTCTTACAAGTATGACTACTATCCGCAGGATGAGTTCGATGACTACAACAAGCAGACCTTCAGAGCCAGTGCCGCTCCGTACTATCGCTTCAATGACGATATTAGGACTGGTATTCGCGCTCAGTATGAGAAGACTGTTTATGAAACGGACAAGAGGCAGAACGATTCACAGAAGCAGACCTACAACCTGTTCGTTGACTACAGGATGAACTCCTACGTTTCAGCATACGCCGAAGCGGGTCTTGAGAAGAAAGCCTATAAAGGCGCTGGCAAGGACACCGTTGAGGATCGCGAGTGGAACTGGGATATGCTTGCTGCTCTCCGCATCAAACCCACACTTCGCACCAAAATCGAACTGAAGTCCCAGTTGGATGTCGAGGATACAACAGCTGGCAATCGCGGTGCTGCATTTGTTTGGGACAACAGCGCATCCTTCACATGGAAGCCTGAGACCAGATATCAGTTCACCACCAAGATTGGTGCCGAGCTTCAGGATGAGAAGAACAATAACGCTGACTGCACAGAGTATTACTTCATCGTTCGCGGCAACTACGCTGTCAATGATCACCTGAATATCTTTGCTGAGTACAAGTACGACAACATTGATTTCAAGTACAGAGTCAGAGACCGCTACGAGAACGAGGTTAGCCTTGGAGTTGCCTACCAGTTCTGATGATTAAATCAGCGTGAGTTTCGTTAGACATTACCCTGCGGTTTCCGCAGGGTAGGCCAGGCGAATAGAAAAACATTGAGTCTGTTAAAAAAGAAGCCTTGTGCCAAGTCATGGGGCTTCTTTTTTTCTTACAAAAGGGTCATTGCGAGAGTAGCAACTAGTTACAAACGTCACTATTAGTTTTAGCCCTAGTCTTGCAATTGGCTCTTGAAACTTGTAAATTGGCCGCAGAATGCGCGGGACGACAATCGCAGTTTGCGTCCACTTTACAAGTGTGAGACATTTTCGACTGCACTGATTATTAAAAGAGTCCAAATAAACTGTCTAATCCCAACTTTTTAACAAAATGAATATTAAATCAACAATTAGGTTAGGTGTTGCTCTTCTGGCTGTTTCAGGGGCGATATTGTTTTCTCAGGAAAAACAGACCTCGAATTCAGTAAAAGCTGATGTGCCTGAAGCGTCAAAGGATTGGAAAGCTTCTGCCTTGCGTCCCGGCGATGTTTTGTCGATAAGTGTTTTCCGTGTCGCCGAGTTTAGCAAGGATGTGCGAATTGACGAGGATGGATGCTTTATCTACCCGTTGTGTGGTGAAATCAAAGCGGCAGGAAGGACTGTCCGCGCAATAGCAAAAGAGATTGAAGAGCGTCTTAAGGATCAGGTGACAGAGCCTCATGTTGACATATTTGTTCGAGAATGGGCTTCAAGAACTGTTTATATTCTTGGCGAAGTTCAATCCAGCAAGTCACTTGAGTTGCCCAAATACAGCAAAATGACAGCACTTCAGGCAATCAGTGCTGCTGGGGGATTCACACAGTATGCTGATTTGAACAACGTAGCAGTCCTAAGGCGTCGCCCTGATAATGATGCCATTCTTGAGAGAATCAAGATTGATGTCAGTGCGCTTGTATCTAAAACAAGCGGCGGTGATGATTTCAAGCTTCATCCAGAAGATACGCTCATAATCCCGAAGGCCCCACCAGTCTATCTTACAGGCGCAGTCAAATCGCCTGGTGTTTATTATATCGACACGCAGAGGCTTCCTCTCTGCTCGGAACTTATCATCAGAGCGGGTGGACTCGAGGTTGGAGCTGATGTTAATCTGATTCGTATAGTCAGAGTGGATCAAAACGAAGAGCGCAATGTCATATTGAGTTCAATGAGATTTAGAGAAGAAGGCATTTATGACAATGATCAGACGGTGCAGCCTGGCGATTATGTGTTTGTCGGTTTGGCTGAACAGATTTATGTTCTTGGATGTGTTGCCAAGCCTGGTCCACTGATTTTGGACCCCTATGTTACCGTGACGGCAAGTAGGGCAGTGGCACTTGCAGGAGGCTTTACGAATGTTGCCAAGACTGGTGATATCACTTTGATTAGAGGTTCTGAGATGTCAAGCATCAATCTCAAGAAACTATATAATAGTCTTGAGAATATGGAGCGTGATATTGAACTCAAGCCAGGCGACATACTTTTCGTTAAGGAATCCATGTGGTAGTTGTAACAGTATTATTGCTTTTCTAGGTCAAATTAACCCTGATTTGTCATTTGATGAAACAGGGTAAGTTTTATATAGGATTTGGAATACAGAGGGTGGTCATGACAGATTTAGAGCATCAAGTGAACGCAGAACAGGTTGAAACCGCAAAAATGGAGCCTGAAGACAATTTTCTCCAGATTGCGATAGGATACATATACACATATGTAAAACCATATTTTTGGTTGTATCCGACTTCAATTGTTCTTGCACTTGCTGGAGCTTTTATATTTCTGAGGACTGCTGTGCCTGTCTATATGGCCACTGCAAGAATAAACGTTTCTGCGCAGTCTTTGAAGGTTGTTGATGTACGAAATATTTCTGACCCCATGACAGGTCGGTCAGAGGAGACGTTCTTAAATACTCAGTTGATGATTTTGAACTCTCCAACCATTGTAAACAGTGCGTATGAAAGAATCGGCTCCCTTGGGACTGACTCAACGCTCTGCGAGTGGCCAATCGTGACTCGTGTAAATGGTACAAACCTTATTGACATTTCTGTAAAGTCAAGAAATCCTGAGGCTGCTGCGCAATTTGCAAATGCTGTTGCTGAAGTCTATATCGAGTCAAGAATGGAGCGCAGGCTTGACATTAGCACGACTGGGTCAGATTTGATGAAGGATGAATTGTCCAGATTGAACGAGCAAAGGAAGACCGCGATGGATGAGATGCTCAAATTCAAGAGGGAGCATGGCATCTTTGACTTGAATGAGTCCTATAAATCCGTGGTCGGTCAGATTAATGACTTGGAGAACAAGATATTTGAGACCAAACTTGACATAGATGAGATTGGCATGACGCTTGATGAGGTCAACCGCAACAGGGAAACTGCGGCGATAATGCTCCCATACCTTATTCCGAGCGGTCGTGAGGACAAGATGGCAACTTATCAGAATATGCTTCTGCGTCACAAGATGGAGCTGCCTGGAATCCTTCAGAAGTATAGTGGTGAGCATCAGGTTGTCAAGCTTCACAATGAGGTCACCAAACTAATAGAAGAGGCCTGTGAGAGAGAGGTCGAGATAAGCCTCAAAGGTCTTAATCTCCGGAAAGACAGACTTACCAAGCGCATAGAGCAGTTGGAGCATCAAAAAGATGAAGCATTGGTGAAGCTTGGTACCCTAGACAGGCTGGGCGGTGACTACAAAATGCTTGAATCAGTATGTGCTACACTTGACAGCAATATTGAATTGATCACTAAGCGAATCAATGAAATGCGTATAGCGGATGCCGCTACAAAGGGTGACAATTACTCTATCTTCAAGGTAGCTGATGCAGTCATGCCCACGGTTCCTGTTTTCCCAGTCCCGTTGAAAGTCTTTGCCGCAGCTTTTGTGATAGGCGTAGGTGTGGCACTGGGTATCTCATTCCTGCTGGTTTCCATCAACAACAAAATCACCGATATATCTCAGGTTAACAGAGCGTTTGGCAATACTCTAACAGTCTTTGGCGAAGTTCCTAAGTTCGATGACGACGAGAAGACCTTGCTTAAGAGTGACGGCGGTGACCTTATAGATGAAGTCTTCCGAAATGTGCGAACTAGCATGAACCTTTCGATGATTACAAGAAGGAGCAAACTCATCGCAATTTCCAGTTGTTTCCCATCTGAAGGCAAGACTTTTGTCATTACAAATCTTGCAAGGAGTTTTGTCCTTGACAACAAGAAGACTCTTCTTTTGGACTTTGACCTTAGAAAGCCTCGTGTCCATAAGATTCTTGAAGGACTTCTTCCTCCTAATGCTGGCAAAAATGGACTCAGCAATGTCTTGGTTGGCGATTGCAAGCTTGAGGATATAATTGTTCACATTGACGCTCTCAATCTTGACGTAGCCCTTGCTGGACCTGTTCCGCCGAATCCGAATGAGTTGCTTGGAAGTGAAAACATGGTGAAGTTGCTCAAAGAGGCCAGCGAAAAATATGATTTGACGCTCATTGATACACCACCTGTTCTTGCTGTCTCAGATACGTTGATCATTGCGTCACAGAAGATTCCGCTTATTCTGGTTGCCATGATGAACGAGCTTCGCAAGCCAGCAGTTATGGTTCTGCGTAATCGCCTGCGTCAGTTGAACATCTCATTGGCTGGTTTGATCTCCAACAACGCTCAGACCTCCAACAAGGAGTATGGATATAAGAGTTATGGCTACGGTTATGGTTATGGCTATGGCTACGGTTATGGTTATGGCTATGGCTACGGTTATGGCCATAGAAAGAAGAAGGGACATGGTACAGACCACAAGAAAGATTCAGCTCAAGCGGACTCTAAAGACGGTTCTGTGCAGGCAGACGACAAGAATGTAAAGTCCTGATGGCAGATACGAACAACGCGCATTTCAGATTTCGCCATTAGTAGGATTTGCACTCCATGGATAGAAAACGACACCACAGACATCATAGATTACATCTTTGGACAAAGGCTCAGCAGTATCTCAGTTCCTTTTTCCGTATTCTAAGTTTGGGGCCGATTATATCATTGTTGTTTGGGGTGGCATTTCTGCCAGTGTTGTATATGGGTGGAGAAGCATGGTGGCTTCCTCTTGAACTCATTGTTGCACTTGTTGGTTTTTTCTGCTGGATTCTTTCGTACTGGTGGAGAGGTTATCGCGCAGGCCATATAAGACTTTCTCTGACGATTTTGTTTTTTGTTTTGCCGCTTGCAGTTGCGTTTCTTCAGTGCATTCCATGTGCCAGGTTGACTAGTCTGCTGAGTCCCAAGGGATTTAATCTCATTGAGGAGTTCAATGCGCTTGGCATTGTGGTTGCAAAGCATTCCATTTCTCTCTCGCCTGAAAGGACTTATAGGTATATATTGCTGCTTTTTGTGGCTTTGCTCTTCCATCTACTTGCGCTTTCCCATTGCTCGGAACGCATGAAGATGAGATTAATGCTTTTGGGAATCGTCTTTGCTGCGGTCGGAAATGCAGTACTTGCATTCTATGAGTTTATTGCCAATGGGACAAAGAGCGGACTTAATTTGCCTGTGTTCTCAGGAGCATTCCTAAACACTAACCACTTTGGTTTCCTGATGATGCTTGGCATAATGAGTGATCTAGCCTTGTTGATGGGAATCGTTTTGGATGACAAACATGCCCACAGACGTCGCAACTCCATGACTTCTGGAGAGGAGTATGAATGGAAGGGATGGCGAGTCCTGATAATCCCGCTTGGCCTTGTCCTTTTCGTGTTGTTTACTGCTTTGCTTATGAGTTTTTCGAGAGGAGCTTTTTTGGGAACAGTTGCCTCCTTGATAGTGTTTGGCATAATCTGGCTTTTGAAAAGACACGAAGTCAAAAAAGCAAATCTGCAAGTGTTGCTGCCAATCATTATTCTTGTAGTGGTGTCTGTTATTGGAGCAATGCCATTCGTGATGGATGCGCTTTCCAAACACTTCAGTAATGCGCTTGAAGGGGAATTGACAATGAATTCCCGTTGGCTTATCTGGAAGGACAGTATAAAACTTATTTCCGACTATCGGCTTTCAGGAGTTGGCCTTGGGTGCTTCAAGAATGCTATCCAGCCATACGAATCTGGCAATTTCACGAAAGCGCTTGTCGAGCATGCTCACAACGACTATCTTGAGTTGATTGCGGAGCTTGGTGTGCCTGTTGCCATTGTATTGATGCTCGGACTTGTGGTATTCTTATCCATTGTTTTTCACAGATGCTGGAAAGTCCATGACCCGACATACAAATGGACTTGTTTTGGCCTGCTTTCCGCGATGGTCGGCATTGCCGTTCACGAATTATTTGATTTTAACCTCCATGCCTATCCAAACTTTCTTATTTTTGCTGTGATGCTTTCGCTCCTGGCAATATGCATTCATAAGAAAGGCAAGAGCATGGAGGAGATAACAGGCATGTCTCATAGTGAACTCCATGAGCTTAACAGAAAGAAACGCTTTGGTTTCCGTCTTGTGCTTCTGCCATTGGCTTTTTTGCTGATGGTAGCAACTCTTCCGCACTGCATAAGAAAATTCAGGGCAGCCGTTTTAATAAATAAATTGAGGATGGATGAGTCTTTAATGGGAAGATGGACTGTCCGTCCAGGAGATTACAGCCGTAGAATCGCCCTATCAAAAGCTATTCTTGCGAGGTATCCGAATAATGTAAGGACTCTGATGTACAAGGCGACTTCTGAGGCAGGATTAGCCTTGCATCCATCAATCAAGCGCGAGCAGGCTGTAAAGTTGATTACTGAAGCTAGCGAGGACATGTCATTTGCATGTTCGTGTGCTCCTGGTGATGGCGATGCCGCGCTGTTGTGCGCATGGGTGTTTGCCTTGTCCAACAACATGTTAGTTCGCACTGATACGCTAGAGCAGCAGCTTAAACTTTATGATTGGGCGTATAAATGCTATCCTAGAATTGTAGGAACCGTTGATGCGGTAGCAACTTTTGCCTGCCAAGCTTATATACTCTCATATTATACAGAACCAGAGCATAAAGAGGAGTTCAAGAGCTATGCTCTCGCAAAGTCAATGGAGCTTATTGACTTGCGTCCAAAGTCATTTAGTAAAATATACGCTTTGCTTCCTATTCTTGTCGATGGCTATGACAAACTGTTGGAAGTCGCACCAGATTCTATCCCTGCAAGGAAAGAACTCATGGATTATCTGGTGGAGAAGCAAGAGTATGACATCGCTATTGACGTCATTGAAAGTTTCCTTGTAAGACTCAATTCAGAACAGATGATGTCTGATTTTGAGCTGGCGAACTATAGGCTCTATGCGTTGGCTCTCATGAATTTCATCTATGAACTTAAGAATGATGGTGACAAGCGCGCTGAGAATTGGCCTAGAATGCTTGACGCAGTTGCCAAATGTGAAAGCCTTAGAGAGACGGCAAAGCCAATACGCAAAGGCGAGAAAAGGGAGTTCCGAGTTAGATATCGCGAGTTTACACCAGAGTATTATTATGACAAGGCATTAAACGCGAAGCAAATGGGACGCATTAATGATGTTGTCCATTTCCTGCTTCCCATAACTTACACATTAGAGAAAGGCAATTCAATTGATGTGTATAGGAAATCCCTTGAACTTCTCTCAGGCTGGGAAACTTATTTTGACGAATCAATAGAGGCGCGAGCCAAATTTCTTGAAAATGCTTTGAGCATTCTTGCAATTGAGGCAGGCGCGGGGGGAAATCCGAAAAAGAGCATTGACGAGCTTGAGGCACTTGAGAAAAAAGTTGTTAGGCAAAATAATGCACAATGGCTCCAGAGGCATCTAATTCCGCTTTACATTGCGCGTGGAAATGAGTTGATTGGAGATAAGGCAGAGGCTTTGGCGGCATATAGACGCTGCCTTGATATCTGTGCACTGAACTACATCGCACTTTGTGGAATTGAAAGATGCACAGACAATCTCGACGAGGCACTCACCGAAGAGGAACTTCGCGTCTTTGGAATCATACGCTCAAGAAAGACACCTATTGCATACCTTAGAAATGGTCTTGTCTGGCAGGCAATGGAGACTACACCAAAAGTAGTTGACAAGATGCAGGGGGCTGTGAACAGCGAGTTTATGTTCATCTGCCGAAGAGATACAAGAGAAAGCATCAACTGTCCAATGGAATACTATGACAAACGCGGCTCTGCGTTCATTGTGAAAATCAGTTTCTCACCAGATGAAGCCTTGTTATGGCGAATTGGGCAGATAATTCTGGTGAACAAGACCATTCAGCCATATTCCAATACGTTGAGGAAAAGTCACAGAATCATTGCTCCTGGTGACATAATGGTCCATTCAAGGATTTCCTCAATGCCAAATACATTGCTTAAGGCATTTGAATACAGTAACAAAAGTGACAATAACGCGAAATGATGATTGATTTCCATTGCCATATACTTCCTGGTATTGATGACGGTTCGCAGAACATGGACGAGTCATTGAGTCTGGCCAGGCAAAGTGTTGCTGATGGCGTCACGTACGTCGTGGCCACGCCTCATGGTTCTATGGGAGATCTCAAGACAATGCTTGAAAAACGCGATGAAAAACTCGCCGAGCTTCGTGAACGTCTTGCGCAGGAGAACATTCCTCTCACAATTATTCCAGGTCTGGAATATTCCGTCGATGGGCATTCGGACGACGCGGCTCTTGAGCATCCCAATTGTCGATGCGGAGAGAATCCAGACATTGCCTCACCACTTCTGGTGGAGTTGAAATTCAGCATGAATGTCTCATTCGCGGGGAATCTTCTCTTCAAGGCTCAGCTTAAGGGCATTCCAGTGATACTAGCTCATGCGGAGCGTTACGAGGGCTTTAAAAATGGTTGCGAAATGCTTATGGAACTCATGGACAAGGGGCTTATTCTACAGTTCAACTCGCAGAACTTCAGGCGTCCTTTACCATTCTTCAATTCCATTCCGAAGGTCATGTTGAAACTTGTAGGCCATGCCCCAGACAAAATCATAGTTGGCTCAGATGCACATAATCCCGATATGCGTCCAGCTGGCCTTCAAATGGCCAGGGATATAGTGACAGCAGAGTTTGGCGAAGAAGTCTGGAAGAAGATTTCATGGGAGAATCCCGCGAGATTGCTTGGACTCTTGTAGATGTCAAGCAATAATTGGTTTGCCGTATCATTGTCTCAATCAAGGAGAAAACATGTTCACAATCACTGATTTTGGTGCAATAGGCGACGGCAAGACCGTCAATACCACAGCCATCCAGAAAGCCATCGATTCATGCGCTGCGGCGGGCGGCGGAACCGTCGTGGTGCCTGCGGGCGTTTTCATGACAGGTACCATCTGGTTGAAGAGCCACGTCGAACTGCACATAGAGAACGGCGGCGTCATTCTCGGCAGCCCTAATCTGGACGACTACTGCGCAAATGACGCATTCCAGCAGGATAGAATCTGCAAGCCTGAACAATGGAACGGCGCACATCTCATCCTCGGCGTGGAAATCAAGGATGCCTCAATCACTGGTCCTGGAACCATAGACGGAAACGGCGACGCTTTCTTTGACGATGACAACATTTCAATGCACAAGTTCGCACACGGCTGGACCTTCGGATTTGTGCTTGCCAAGGATAAGGAGCGCCTGCGCCCTGGCCAGATGATCTATTTCTGCGAATCAGAGTTCATCAGAGTTCAGAACGTCAATCTGCGCAACTCAACATGCTGGTCGCTCCTCTTCCATGGCTGCGCCGATGTCATTGCCAGCGGCCTTAACATCAATAACTCAATGAACCATGCCAATACAGACGGCATTGACATCGACTGTTGCCAGCGAGTTGTCGTCTCTGACTGCATCATCTGCACAGGCGATGACGCCATTACTTTGCGCGGCTCATTCGCCCATCTGAAGAATCAGAAGCTTCCATGTGAGGACATCAGCATCACGAACTGTGTCCTTGACACGAACATCTGCGCCTTCCGCATTGGAGTCGGCAATGGCACCATCCGTCACGCCAACATATCCAACATAACCATCCGCCGCGCATCGATCGGCTTCCTTTTCCAGTCAGGCTACTGGGAACCATCAACAGGCGTTGCGATTTCAGACATATCAATCGACAACATTCACGCCCATTGCGTCTTTGCTCCAGTTAAAATAGTCGCAGGCGTCAAGACGACAACCGCCCAGATAGAGGACATATTCATCAGCAACTTCAACGGCACTTGCGATGGTCCCGTCGCAGTTGTCCAGGGCAATGACAACACGCGCCCGCGCCATATTGTCCTTCGCGGCATTGATTTCAAGGTCGTCGATTCCCCCATCCCCGAATGGCCAGAAGAGTACCTTAAATTCAATAAGGCGGAAGATGTTACACTTAATTCCGTCACCATTCGCCCACGCGTGAAGGATATGCCGCGCAAACGTACCGTTACGATTGACGACGCCGACGTGAACATTTTGCCGAGTTGCATCTTGCCCTAACGCCCGCCACCATTGGTATTTTCTTAATAGACCTACCAATGGAAAAACACGGATTCGATATTATATTATCAATAAAAAATAAATCCTGCATACAGAGGAACATAATATGGATACCGAATCACAGGTCATAGCATCGCGAGTTCGCGAGTTGCGTGAGATATTGGACTTGAGTGTGGAGGATGTGGCTGCGAAGCTTAACATCACCAAAGAAGAGTATCTCAAGCTTGAGAGCAACGAGAAGGTGTTTCCAATCAGCACTCTGACCGCTCTGGCGGGAATACTCAATGTTGATTATACGGAACTATTAACAGGAGAAGCGCCCCGGATGGACAACTATACACTAGTCCGTGCGGGGCAGGGCGTTAAAGTCGAACGGTATGAAGGTTACTCGTTTCGGTCCCTTGCGTTCAATTTCAAGAACCGCACCATGGAGCCGATGCTGGTCTATCTGGAGCCTCATGGAGACGAGGAAAGCGAGCCAGCGCTGGTGACCCATGGCGGCCAGGAGTTCAATCTGGTCCTTGAAGGCACAGTTAAGGTCGTTGTCGGAAAGCGCTCGTTCATTTTGAATCCAGGCGATTCCCTCTATTTTGATCCAAGCATACCACATGGACAAAGGGCTGTCGGCGGACCTGTCAAATTTGTGACAATCATCAACAACTGATGGTGCCCGCCGTTGTTATAATAACATAACTTATTGGCGTAGAATGTGTTATCTGCGCAGAAAATACCATGCTAGAAAAATTTTTACCAAGACAGGATTTTGATTCATACGAGGACTTTAAGGCGAATTTCAGGCTGAATGTGCCTGATAGATTCAATTTCGCATACGATGTCGTTGACGGATGGGCGGAGCAGGATGACGCGAAACCCGCGCTTGCATATCTTGGAAACAACAGCGAAGAGGTCGTCGAATATACATTCGGAGACATGAAGCGTCTCTCAAATCGCGCAGCAAACATGCTCAAGGCTCATGGAATAAGGAAGGGCGACTTCGTGATGCTCATCCTCAAGCAGCGTGTTGAAGTTTGGGTGACGTTGCTTGCGCTTGAGAAAATCGGTGCAGTCGCCATTCCCGCGACTTTCCAGCTCACAAGCCATGATATTGTGTATCGCGCCAACGCCGCAAACATCAAGATGATCATCACAGTCGATGCGCCAGACATCATCGCGCAGGTCGAGGCGGCTTTGCCGCAATCGCCCTCGTTGGTGCTCAAAGCCGCAGTCGGCGACACTGTGCCCGACGGCTGGATTGACTACCGCAAGGAACTACAGCAGCACTCAGACGTCTGGGAGAAACCGACAGGCAGCGACTATCCTTGCATGCACGACCCGATGATTCTTTACTTCTCATCAGGCACGTCTGGAATGCCGAAGATGATTCTCCACGATTACACGCATCCAATTGGCCATATCATCACCGCCAAATATTGGCAGCGCGTCGAGGAAGGCAAACGCCACATGACGGCGTCGGACTCTGGCTGGGCGAAATTCGGCTGGGGCAAAATCTACGGTCAATGGATCGTTGGTGCGGTCATCGCCGCATATGACAGCGAAGGCCACTTCACGGCAGGCAAACTTCTCCGCGCCATTGAGAAACTTCAACTGCATTCCTTCTGCGCACCGCCGACAATCTACCGCTTCCTTATCAAAGAGGATTTGACCAAATACGACTTTTCCACCATCAAACGCTGCTCGATTGCTGGTGAGCCGTTGAATCCAGAAGTCTATAACCAGTGGCTTCGCATGACGGGGCTCCAGATGACAGAGGGCTTCGGTCAGACGGAAGGCCCTGTGCTTATCGCGAATTTCCAATGGTTTCCGATCAAGCCCGGCTCCACCGGTAAATTCTCGCCCATCTTTGATTTGGAGATTGTTGATGAGAACGGTAACCCCTGCGAGGACGGCGTGGTCGGCTCGATTGTCATTCGTCACGCCCGTAGCAACCATCCAGTTGGACTCTTCCGCGAATACTACAAGAATCCAGAGGCGATGGAGGCATCGTGGCCAGACGACGACTACAACACAGGCGATATGGCATGGCGCGATGGCGATGGATACATCTGGTTTGAGGGGCGCAATGACGATGTCATCAAATGCTCTGGCTACCGCATTGGACCATTTGAAGTGGAAAGCGTTCTGATGGAGCATCCTGCTGTTCTTGAATGCGCTGTGACCTCTTATCCCGACCCAGTGCGTGGACAAGTCGTCAAGGCGACCATCGTTCTTGTGAAAGGCAGGGGATACGAGCCTGGCCAACCACTGACGAAAGAGTTGCAGGACTTTGTTAAACACAACACCGCGCCATACAAGTATCCGCGCGTCATTACCTTCGTCGATTCACTGCCAAAGACGACCTCTGGCAAAATCAATCGCAAGGCCATACGCGAAATGGACATAAAGGCGCTTGCCGAGAAGAAATGAAGTCCCGCAGACCAGCAGAGCGCATAGTCCTTTATACAGCCTTGACTGTCTTTGCGCTGCTGCTGGCGTGTGTGCTTTTCGCCTTGTGTGGCAACAATCCATGGCCTAAAGAACTTTCAGGGGCGAACTGCATGTTCGCATCCATGAGCACAGCGATAAAGACGCTTGATCCAGCCGTTGCCTACTATGAGCACGAAGATGCAATTTTGGCCAACATTGTCGAGCCGCTCTTTGAGTACCACTATCTTAAACGCCCATACGAACTGAAGCCGCTTCTTGCAGAGGAGATGCCTCAGCCAATTTACTACGACAAGAATGGAAAACGTCTTCCAGACGATGCGCCTGACGGCGATATCGCCCGCGTCGAATACATCGTGAAACTGCGCTCTGACGTTTCCTATCAGTCGCATCCATGCTTCGCTAAGGACGCGGGTGGAAGACTTCTTTACAGCCTTGATAATGCAGTCGTTCCTGCACACTGCCATTCGCCTTACGATTTTCCAGAACTTGCGAGCAGAAAAGTCGTGGCGGAGGACTTCAAAGTCGCGATAACACGCATCTGCGATCCTCGTGTCGCATCTCCTGTCTATTCTAGTTTCAGCGGTTTCATCGCAGGCATGGAGGAGTGCTCCTCCGAACTAGAGAAGCTTGACGAAAGCAAAATCGATTACAGAAAGGTAAATTTCGAGGGCGTTCAGGCCTTGGACGATCATACTTTGAAGATTGTCTTGAAGCGCAAATATCCTCAGGCTCTCTGCTGGATGGCGATGCATTTCTTCTCGCCGATGCCGTGGGAGGCCTTGGAGTTCTACTCCCTTCCAAAAGTGCGGGAGCATGGAATCAACATGGGCAACTGGCCTGTCGGTTCTGGCGCATATATGATGGAGGTCAACGAACCAGAATCAAAGCTTGTCCTCTCACGCAACGTGAACTATCACGATGACGTCTATCCCTCAGATGGCGAACCATCCGATGTCGCCAAAGGACTGCTGAACGACGCAGGAAAGAAAGCACCTTTCATCGACCGAATCTACTATCTTTTCGAGAAGGAGAGCATCCCTGGATGGATTAAGTTCACGCAGGGCTACTACGACCTGAATGAGATTCCACGAGACATGTTCGACGCTGCCACGTCCCTCTCCGCCGACGGCGGCATGGGGCTTTCTGACGAGATGCTCTCAAAGGGCATTTCCCTTCACACAGCCGTGAGGCTTGTCTCATATTACTATGGCTTTAACATGATGGACGCCACTTTTGGAGGATATGACGAAAGCCGCCGAAAACTTCGCCGTGCCATCTCAATCGCCATCGACAGTCAGAAGTTCGTGGACATCTTTAACAACTCCAGAGGCCGCGCCTCGCAGGGCATCTTGCCGCCTGGACTGTTCGGCGGCGTCACAACTGAGGACAATTACAATCATTATGTGTTTGAGTGGAAGGATGGTGCTCCAGCCCTGCGCGGCATTGAAGACGCCAAACGTCTGATGGAGGAGGCGGGCTTCCCAAACGGCATTGGCAAAGACGGTACTCGTCTCCAACTCCATTATGATAATTCCTCTGCAAGCAATCCTGGATTCAAGTCTCAGTTCCTCTGGCTCAAGGACGCTCTTGCGAAAATAGGCATCGAACTCATAGACAACGGCACTGATTTGAACCGTCTGCGGGACAAAATCAGCACGGGAAACTGGCAGTTCACCCGCAAAGGATGGGTGGCGGACTATCCTGACGCCGAGAACTTCCTTTTCCTCTTCTATAGTCCTAACGCCCATGTCCCAAGCAAGGGTAGGGGACCAAACTATACAAACTACATGAATCCTGAATACGACAGCGTATTCAGAAAACTGGAGACTATGACAGACACTCCTGAAAGGCTCAAGTTGCTCCTTCAGGCAAACGACATCCTACGGCGTGATGCGCCTTGCGTTTGGGACTTCTATCCCACCAGTTTCAATCTGACTCATCGCTGGCTAAAAAACTACAAGCCGCACGAAGTCGCAAAGAACTATCTTAGATACAGGCGAATAGACGTTACCGAACGCGAGAAGGCGCGAAAGGAATGGAATCGACCGCCCAAGGCGTTCATGACCGCCCTATGGCTTCTCGTCGCCATTTCGGGAATTGTTATGGTTGCCACCGCCGTTAAATGTGTCTACACAACTAGGGAATGCTGAAATGAGACTATACCTTAATATAGGAAACACGCACACTCAGGTCGCCAAATATGACGGCGGACAGCCAGTCCTGTTGGAACAGTACGACACAGCCGACATAAAAGTTTTGGGACACATTCCGCTTCTGGAGAAGATGCCCGTCGAATGGGAGGCCTTTGCCGTTTCTGTCGTTCCTTTGGCGCAATCCATCCTTGAGAAGCGTTACGGCAGCCGTCTGCGCTTCCTGTCACGTTCCGACTTCAATCTGGACTTCTCTGCTGTCGATGCCACAACCATGGGCATGGACCGTATCGCAAACGCTTTCGCCGCTCACAAAATCTCTCAGTCTGCCGTTGTCGTTATCGACTGCGGCACATGCATTAACACCATGGCGGTTACGGTGGACGGACGTGTTCTTGGCGGTGCAATCATGCCAGGACGCATGATGCTTCGCAAGAGCCTTGCAGCATACACGGCACAGTTGCCGCTTCTGCCTATGCGCAATAATTGCCCTTCACCAATCGGTTCAAACACATTGGATGCGCTCGCCGCTGGTGTTGATAGGGGAATCATCGGAAGCGTCCGCGAAATACTGCTCTCGACACAGGAACTTCTCGGCAACGCATGCCGTTTCATCGCTGCTGGCGGCGATGCTCCATATTTTCTCGCAAACATTCCAGAACTTCAGCCTGGCCCTGAACTTCTAACTATCAGGGGGGTCGCTATGGCAGCAGATTTTTATTCAACAAATAACAATAATTAAAGGAGTGATGAAAACTATGAGAAGATTGTTTTTGATGGCTTTAATGGTGATGACGTCGTTCATCGTGGGGGCGGGAGAAATCATTTGCGAGGCGAAGCACTTTCTTGGCCACGTTCAGGGAATTACGGCTGACGCAACAGGAATCTACTGGTCGTTCTATGATACCATCGTCAAGACAGATTACAAGGGCAAGACGTTGCTGACAACCGCAATCCCGCGCCATGCGGGCGACCTCTATGCCGCCAATGGAAATATCTATGTTTCCGTTACTTACTATGACGCGAAGATGGCTAAGGATGAGGGCGGCACTGGTTGGGTCTTTGTCTATGACGCTAATCTGAAGCTCATTAAGAAGGTCGCCATTCCCGATACACCGAGGCCAGACGGCATCACATTCCTCAACGGCAAATTCTATATCGCTGGTGATGATTTCGGCAAGCAGGCACACAATGTCAACACCATCAGCGTCTATGACTCAGATTTCAAATTCGAGAAGAAAATCAACGTCGATATCGGTGTGCCCACTAATTATGGTGCACAGACCTTGAATGCGTTTGACGGAAAGATTCTTGCGGGATTCTACGCCAAGTCTGGCAAGAATAGCGTCTTTCTAGAGCTGCCTGAACTTACGCCGACAGGACTCTTCCAGTCATCGGTTGATGTCGGCATGGCAGTTGTCCCCCCCGAAATCGCAGGCAATAGGAAGCTTGTCATTGTCGCACGGCTTGATGGCAAGCCTGGCGACTGGGGCAGCAAGGCTATCGTCTATGAGATGCACGGTGCTATCCCTCTGCTCGCCGATCTTGAAAAATAGACAGCACGGCATTCCATACAATCCTCCTTTGAATCGTCATGGCAACAAGCAAATCACAGAGAAATATCCTTACACGCAACGCAGTCATAACCATAGCGGTCATCACGCTTTTGGCTTTGGTGATAAGACTGACCGTATGCTACGGTCTGGCGGACTGTCAGGCCGTCAGAAATCCCTCCCCTCAGACCGACATGGCGACATATGGACGCCTTGCCGCCGAAATCTCCAAGGGCGAATGGCCTGACCATTTTGACTATCAGCCATTCTACTACACGGTTTTTCTGCCTGTCTGCCGAATGATTGGCGACAGTCCTTGGGTCTATATGTCCATTCAGGCAATTCTCGGCGCAATTGCTGTATGGCTCACAGGTATCACCACGGCAAAATTGTTCGGCAAAGTCTCTGGCATCACAGCCGCGCTCCTGCTCTGCATGAGCAAAATCCATGTCTTTTACACGCCGTTCATGCTGTTTGAGGTTCTTCAAGGCTTTTGGCTTGCCCTGATTTTGTGGTTTGCTTGTATATGCTGGCGGAAAAACCGCGCGTGGCAGTGGTGCCTTTTTGCACTTTTTGTCTCGGCAGCCGCTCTGACGCGCGGCAACGCCGCACTGTTGGTCCCTGGAATGCTTGCGCTTCTCTGCTGGCGCAATTGGCGGCAATGGGGCAAGATTGCAGTTCTGCTCATTGTCTGCTTGGCGATTTATATTCTGCCGCAGATTCCATACTCCATCCGCAACTATCATTATCTTGGACGCTGGTGCGGCGCATCGACCGCAGGCGAGAAGGTTCTCGCGCTCGGCAACACGCCTGAAGCGCCTCCAGGCGGCCTGGAGTATCCGCTGACTTTCACAAGGTGGTGCGAGCAGTCCGAAAGGAAGCCTGGCGAGGGCAGGGTAAGCGTTCCCATGAACATTCTGAAATGGTTTGGCAGGGAGCCTGGCGCGTTTCTTGAGCTAAAGTTCCGTGCCCTGCTGCTCTTCTGGGACCATCAGGAGATTGCAAACAATGTCGCCCTCTACAATGAGGGACAGGAGTCTTTCTTGTTGCGCAGACCATTTTTGCTTTCGTTTAGCATAATCGGTCCGTTGGCCCTTATCGGAGCATTGTTCATAAGCGGACGACTGCGCCGAAAAGGGTTAGGCTTTAGGGCACCCGAACTGATGATTTTGTCGTATATGATTCTGTCATCATGGGTTGGCACCGCCATGTTCTACAATCTCTCCCGCTTCAGACTTTCCGCCCTTCCATTGATATGTGTCGCCAGCGGGGCAGGCATCAAAATCTTCGTGAACATCATCAAAATCTTCAAGACCGTTGAGGACAGGGCTATCCGTAGGCAGATGCTTCAGACTTGTTCTCTTCCTATTTTATTCTCTGTGTTCCTTGTTTATTCAGGCTTCTCATCGTACCAGACTCTTATAGAACCCGCTGCGATGCGCGTCAATCATCCTAATGGACTAGTCGTGGATTTCCCTGACACTATGCTTATCTACGACCACGGACCACTCTCTGTCGGCGGAATCAGTTTCGTTCCAATCACAGAAGAACCGCTCAGTATCGTGAAGACCATCAGGCTTCCTGCAAACGCCCCACACGGCAAGGCAAAAGTGCGCTTTCTCGTTTCAGTCATCGGCAACGCTCAAGTCAGCGGCGCGATGATTCATGCCGATAGGACTTATTATTTTAGTAATGAGAATATTGTCATTGACAGATTCATGAAATGGATTGAACTTGAAGTTCCAGAAGTCATGAACGACGACGAAAGC
>JAEEGL015401317.1_pt1 | contig 34217 bp, 37 predicted proteins | sample 9134231 | NCBI WGS metagenome assembly JAEEGL01 (sample SAMN16246548, study PRJNA631951) | gut metagenome | biome: gut microbiome; feature: rumen; material: fiber-attached | host: Bos | place: Iran: Karaj | collected 2018-10 | reverse complement strand
TACAAGCAGAGGGTCATAGGTTCGAGCCCTATAGGTCCCATGAACGAAAGTTCATGCCGGTGTGGCGGAATAGGCAGACGCAAGGGACTTAAAATCCCTCGGGGGCAACCCCGTACCGGTTCAAGTCCGGTCACCGGCAATCTAATGTGGCAGCGAAAACCCAGCTTTCAAGCGGGTTTTCGCTGTTTTTGCTTTCAGATGGAGTTGCTGCCTGATAATAACATTAATCTGTGAGACGATAAAAGGTATTATAAACATTTCAGACAAAAACCACATACACCCCGGAGGACGCAGCTATGCCCAGAGGAACAAACCAGAAGTTCAAATTCACGTACCTTATGCAGGTCATGCTCGAGAAAACGGATGACGAGCATGCGCTCACACTTAACCAGATCATGGACGAACTCGCAAGGTACGATGTTACCGCCGAGCGCAAGAGCATCTATACCGATTTTCAGGACATGGAGAAGTTCGGGATCGAGATCATCAAGGAGCAGATAGGCAGGGAGACCTACTACCATGTGGGCGCCAGGGAATTTGAGCTTGCGGAAGTCAAGCTCCTTATCGATGCGATCCAGTGCGCGAAATTCATCACCGAGCGCAAATCCCGTGAGCTCATCAAAAAGGTCAAGAGCTTTGTGAGCGAGTATCAGGCCAGTCAGATCCAGCGGCAGGTCTTTGTCCACGGCAGGATCAAGACCATGAACGAGAGCATATATTACAGCGTGGACGAGATCCACAACGCTATCGAGCACAACCGGAAGATCCGCTTCAAATACTTCTCCTGGCAGCCGGATAAAACGCAGTACATCCTGAACAAGGGAGAATGGTTCACGGTAAGCCCCTGGGCGCTTACCTGGGACGACGAGTATTACTATTTGGTTGCCTTTGACGATTTCAGCAAGACGGTTAAACATTACCGTGTGGACAAGATGCTCAAGCCCCACGCCATCGACCAGAAGCGCGACGGCGCCGAGCAGTTCAAGGATCTTGACATGGCGGCGTATTCCAAGGCGACCTTTGGCATGTACGGCGGCGAGAAGAAAAAAGTCAAGTTCCACATGCACAACAGCATGTGCGGCGTGTTCATAGACCGCTTTGGTAAGGACATCACCTTCCGCAAGCTGGACGACAAGCACAGTGAGCTGAACGTGGATGTCTTCATCAGCCCCCAGTTCTACGGCTGGGTATTTGGCCTTGGCAAGCATGTTCAGCTTATGGGCCCGGAGGATGTTGTTGCGGAGATGAAAAAAATGATGAGCGAAATACTGGAGAAGATGGAGTTTGAGGCGAATAAAAAATATTGAAGAATAATACGGAAAGCGGGCGGCAACCATGCAAAGGTGCCGCCCGCTTTGTTTACTCAGCTTCTGAAGGAATTTCAGCTTCTACAGGCTCATTTTTCTCTACAGAATCCAAGTCCGATGCGATTTCTTGAATCCTATAAGAGAGAAAACGAAGAGCGTCGGGAAGTTTATACTGCTGTCCCAAAGCAAGGTCTACTGATAACGCAAGAAGGATTGCTCCTATGCCGTTAAGGTCGGAAACTGCTTCAACTAATGCATCGTCTGTTTCGCTCGTCATTGCTAACACCTCCTTTCAGCAGAATTATACAGATTTACTAGAAGAACAATAAATGATGTCGCGTAAAGTGCGATAGATAGGGGGTTGGATTTATTGTGGTTCTGAAAAGCCAGGAAAAATGGCGGGTTTGAACGGGCCTTTTTATTGGACACTTGATGAGTTAGAGTAGAGTCAGTAACAAATATACAAAGATGCAAAGAATCAATAATCAAAGGGAGCGGAAGATGAGAAGGTTTATTTACTGGCTTCAGAGAAAGAAAAGGATAAGAGAAAAACGGTGCGGGCAGTGCTGCTTGACTTGCAGGTTTTATAAGATGTGCAGGGAAGAATGAGACGGAGGACGGTTCCCAAACAGTTGTAAAAATCCCTTGAGCGATTACCATGTGAATGCTATAATCAAGCTATGTAAGTGCAAAGGAGATGCGATATGGATCTGTCTACTGCGATAAAAAAAATACGTCAAAAATCGTTTTTAACCCAGGAACAGTTTGCAACTGAATTGAATGTTGCGTTTTCAACTGTGAACAGATGGGAAAAAGGGAAGACAATTCCCAATATAGCGGCGATGAAACAAATAAAAGAATATTGCAAACGAAATAATATTTCATTTGTTGGAGAAGGCATACCATTGTTTTCTATCATAGTTTTTTCGGTACGGTGTGAGCTTAAGAAGATTACTTTGTATTCGGATGATGTAAAGGTGATTCAGCGAGACCAGACTTACGCTACCGTAAAGAAAATATGGGACAACAATCCCGATGTTATGGATGAAGAAAAGATCGATGAAATCTATGAAAGCCTAAAAGTACTGACAAATGTTGACGCGGCCGTTAAAGCTGCACACATTGAGAATATCGAGAAGAATTACAAAAACAATACTGCAAAGAGTAATGAGACCAAGGGCAGTGATTATTACGGCTCTTTATGGCAGAAGAAACCTGACAAGGTGAAAACGGTAAGTACCAGCGCCACTGAAACAGAAGAGAAGCCTCAGAAAGCTTCGATAACTGAAACAATAGAAAAGCCTGAGGCCACTCCGACGATTGAAATAAAAGAACAGCCACAGCCTACGCCTGTTGCTGAGACCAATTTAATCTGCCCTAAGTGCGGCAGTAAGCTGGTCTTGAGAACCGCCAAGAAGGGCGATAATGCCGGTGGACAGTTCTACGGATGTAGCGGTTTTCCAAAGTGCAGGTATATACAGAGTATCAAGAATTAAAGGAACTTTTATGGTAGACGATAAGAAACGCGACCTTTTCCTGCGCCAGAAGGACATGCTCGACAAATTCCTAGAGCGTGGCGCTATTTCACAGTCACAATATGATAAGAGTTATGGTGATCTTGTGGTGAAGATGGGAATGGAAGAAGTGGCCCGGCAACTGGAACAAGAGAAAAAGTGATGGGGTAACAATATGGATTTGCTTTCAAAGCTGTCAAAATGGAAAAAGAAAAGCATAACAAAAGGTGAACTAGAGACTCTCTTGGGATTACACAGCGATGCCGATCTGTTCCCTGTTGTTCAGAAGGCCGTGTATTTAGGCATTTTGACTCCTGTAAACAAGAAAGTTACAAATGGTAATTATTTGTATCCCATCCACATGAAGTATGTGAAGCAGTTAAGGAGTATTTTAACGATCATAAGGAGAAACTAGACGATATCGAAAAGGAATGGGAGTTGGAATATAAGCTTTGGAAGACTTAGTTAATGCATTCAAACATGTTGAAAAACTATGCAATGAGATATATGGAGAACATCATGGCGTATCGCTGTATATCGATGATATGCTTCATACACCGCGCGCTATGTCGCGGAATATCCCCGGGTGGGATGATGATCTTAAGACTCTGAGACGGTTACGACATGTAAGGAATGCCTTAGTCCATGATGATGTTGATGATGATATAAGCTATTCGGATGAGGACATAGAGTTTCTTGACGAGTTTTATCAGAGAATTGTTCATCGCCAGGACCCGCTTGCGCAATTGAGAAAAAAGAATGTGAAACAAGGCGGATCTTCCGGGAAGAATTCATATTCAGAAGGAAATGACAATTCGTCCGAGGAAAGTAAAGGGTGTTTATCTCAGGTATTTCTGTTGATTTTCTTAATACTTTTGTTTGCATTGTTGATACTTGCCGGATGGACGTTGTACCGGTATCTGGCTGGTTAGACCGTGTTTAACCTGAAAAGTGAGGACAAGCGATATGTGGCCATATAAGATTCATAGTGAAGAAGCATATTACAAGGCTATAGAATTTGTTGAGAATTACGCAGTTTCTCTTGGTGCGGAGTTCATTGGAACCCGAGAGCAAACATTTACCACGATATCCGGTGATATGACTATTAAAGAAACGCTGGAGATGAAAGTCTTCAAGTTCGGTGATGAGTACTTCTGGGTGGAACATCATTACCTGCCGGAGTGCCCATTTATCGTGTTTTCTTTTGGAAGTTCTATGGATGATATTGTGGATGACGCTGACCCGTTTCCATATAATCTTGAAGAGGACGAATTGATGGCAGAGGTAAGGTATTCGCTGGGGCTTGAGGACTACCCGGAGTGATTCAATTGCAGAGGTGTAACCATGTTCTTTAAGAAAAAGCAGAAGCCGAAGTCTCAGAGGTAGTATTAGGGAACTAATCACCTTTTTGTAAGTTTGTTGAAAAAGTCATAGGAATTTGTATGGGTGTAGCTCAATGATAGAGCAGAGAACATTCAGCTCTCAGATGTGGGTTTCAAACGATTATAAAGAAGTAAAATTTCCAAATCGCAATTTTTAATAGAGATTTGGAAATTTTGTTCTTGACACAACAATTACAACAGGCAACAAAAACAAAATATGCTATACATTCTACATTAGTAACAACTTATGATGTAGAAGAAAACTCCTATTATGGGAATATTCAATCTGTTGTAACGGGTGACGATTTATTCAAATGAGTGTAGGGGAATAACATGATAGACGACAAAAAACGTGCCCTTTTCCTTCGTCAAAAGGACACTCTAGATACATTCCTTGCAAATGGCGCAATTTCACAGGCACAGTACGACAAGAGTTATGGCGATCTTGTAGTAAAGATGGGAATGGAAGAAGTGGCGGAAGAGCTCGCTTTGAAGAAAAAAGACTCGGAAAACTGACTGTTGCCGTACTAGCAAGAAAGGGGGCTTTGTATGTTTTTCAAACGCAAACAAAAACCAAAGGGTTCCTACGACCATGAAAACAAGAAGCCCGTAATCCGCGCAAGTATCTGCACGGGTGAACAGGTGGCGGGCTTTAAGGATCTGCATACCGGAGCGTTTGAAGAGGTTATGCTGCTTCGGAATGCGGCAGACCTTGAGGAGTTCAAGGACCGGTACGGTATCGAAGGCGATATCGAGAAAATGTATTAAACTAAGTATTTATCCGGATGTAGCTCAACTGGCAGAGATAGGTCTCTTTTAGAGTACCTGGAATGCGTACCCGTTCCTAATGCCGGAGCACATTTTGGCTAATGTGAAGAACTCCGCAAAGGGAGAGGGCTTGTATTACTCAGGAATCTGGCAGGAGATGGTAGTGGAGGAATCTCCGGGATTGATGGAATGGGTGGAGAAGATACTAAGCTAGGTTGGCCTGCCGAAAAGCAGGCCTTTTTATCGGACACCTTTTCGTGTATAGTACAATTGTAAGGAAAGCCAAGACGAGTTTTGCACAGATTGTATAACGCGAGGAGGTGTCTTCTATGCCGGATTACAATGAACTGAATCGAATGGCTGATGAGTATTATAAAGCCGGTGACCTGGAGATGACATACCGCTGCTACCTTGAGAATGCGATGACGGCGGTTGACGGAGAGGCGTTGTTTGAGCTGGGAGTGATGTACCTGTATGGTTATTATGTTGATCAGGATTTCGATAAGGCCGGCCATTATTTCAAACTGGCCTATGATGTGGGGCATAAATTGCCCGGTTCTGCGTATATCATGATCGCGGGCTGTAAGGAAGAACAAGAGGCCAAAACTGAGGAAGCGCAGCTGAAGTGGTTCCGTCTGGCAACAGAAAACGGCTGCGAGTACGGATATGAGTGCATCGGTGAGCTGTACATGAATAAAGGCGATTACCGGAAAGCACATGAATATTTTATAAAGCCGGAAAAGAAAGAATCCTTAGCACTTTACAATCTGGGACGGATATATGACGAAGGGCTTGGGGTTGAGAAAGACCGGGAAATCGCCATAGAGTATTACAAAAGGACATTGATCGAGTGCCGGGAAGTGAGAGACTACGGTGATATATCCTATGAACAGGCCGAAAACAGGCTTAAGGAACTTGGAATCGAAGTAGAAATTCCGGATTATAGTGAAGAATAAGCGAGAAATGAGCAAAGACTGAGCGAGGTGCCATCATGACAGAGAAAGAAGCAAGAAAAATAGTAGAATCCTTTGACGAGGGCAAAAATCTGACTGAAGAAGATGTATTCATGTTCACGGAAGCCATGGATTTCCTAATCGATAAGAATCATGATCCCCATGATATGATGTACCTTGGCGGGTATTACTACGAGATCAAGCGGTTCGACCTCGCGCTGAAATACTACGAAATGGCGGCTTCGTTTGATTACGACCCCGCATACGAGTGCCTGGGGTACATCTGGTACTACGGCAGGACCGGCCAGCGCGACTTTAAGAAGGCTTTTGAGTACTTCTCGAAGCTGATGGATAAGGGCGACTTTGTTGCAACCTACAAGGTGGCGGACATGTACAGAAACGGCTATTATGTTGAAAAAGACCAGGCAAAATACGAGCAGATGATAGAGGAACTGTATCCGAAGGTTAAGAATCTGAACAACGTTTTTGATCCGGTTCCTGAGGTATTTACACGGCTTGCGAAGATAAGAACATCCCAGGGCAGGGAAGAGGATGCGGTTGACCTGTATCTCTACGCGAAGGATTTCCTTGCGCAGAGGATCAAGTATAATGCGTTCTTTGGCAACCTTAACATCATGAAATGGCTCATCGATGATCTTTACAAGCTTATAGAATTTGACGAGGATTTCTTCGACTTCTTCGATCTCTACTACCTTCTGAAGACCCCGCACAGGATCACGTTCATCTATGATGATAAGGAGCAGCAGCTGGAATCCGTTCAGGAGGGCGATGAATGCAGCATCTGCTTTAACGGCAAGTGGTTCCACGGCAGGGATGATTTCTTCAAGGAGGCAAGTATCGGCAACACGAAACTGACGGCTATCTATCAGAATTTATACGGATTCGAGGTGATGTAAATGCAAAATGAGATCATTCGGGTAAGCAATACGTCATACGCAAAATATGAGGAAGTCCTCATGCGCAGGGATGAAGTGAAAAAAGAGGCATTTCATTATGACCATGAGTACATTAGGGAGTTTGGCGATCTGATCCTGGAGGTTTTCAGGATGAAGATGGAGTCTATCCGCAAAAAGAAGACGATCGAGTTCTGCCAGGCGTATGCCAACAGGGGTCTGAGTGTGGACGAGAACGCGCTGCAGGAGTACCTTGCGAATGAACTTGCGGAGTACAATAAGCAGTTAAAACGCATGGTGGCGGATAATGAGGCGGCAAAGAAGAGTAAGCCGATAACCCAGGCGGAAGCGCTTAAAATCAAGCGGATATATCATCACCTTGTAAAGAAGATACACCCGGATATCAATCCTGTTACAAACGAGAATGAGGAACTTCTGGGTCTGTGGCAGAGGATACTGATCGCGTACAACTGCAATGACCTGAAGGAGATGACAGAGGTTGAGGTGCTTGTGAATGCGCTGCTTGACAAGCTGAACCTGGGCACGCTGGACATTACGATACCGAATATTGATGAAAAGATAGCCGAGATAGAGGCGGAGATAGAAGAGATCATATCTACGGATCCGTACCAGTACAAGTTCCTGCTGGAGGATGAGGAGGCTGTTGCGCTTAAGAAAGAGGAACTGCGCGCAGAACTGAAGGAGTATGAAGAGTACGGAAAACAGCTGGACGAGATTTTAGGCGGTCTTCTGAAGAAGGGAGTGAGGCTGACATGGCGAATGAACTGACTGAGTATCAAAAGGGACTGGTGTCGCTTGTTGACGGGCACGAGCTGGGTGATATCATAAAACCGCTGATCAAGGAGATCCATCTGTTTGATTCGTATATCGCCGGGACCACGCACCTTGAGGACAAGTCCGTGATCGAGAAGGTGCAGGTCGGAGACATGCTTTCGCTGCAGCGCGAGGACAACAAGTTCGACAGTAATGCGGTCATGGTCCTGAACGCTGAGGGCAAGAAAATGGGCTATGTGCCGGAGAAGGACAATATCATCTTCGCAAGGCTTATGGACGCCGGGAAGCTGCTTAAAGCGAAGGTCAGCGACATTTTGATGAAGGGGAGCTTTAAGCAGATAAGTATTGGGATTTATCTGGTGGATCTGTGAGGGGGAATACATGAGAAAAAGAATAGCAATAATAGCGCTATGCCTGATGCTTTTATTAATTGCAATTTCTTTGGGATGGCTGGTAGTATCGTATCAAAACGAGCCTGAAACGGATCTTAAAGGGTTGGTTTATATTTTTTATTTATCTTGCGCAATTTATATGGTGCCAAGCGAAGTGGTGTTTGGCTTAAACCTTATTGGTATTATCCTGAGAAAAAGAAGTATCGCAAGCATTTTTAACTGTTTGTTTATGCTATGGTCTGCACTTATCTTCCTTTACATTATCGAGACTTATTTTTCGACGAAAACATTTATTACAAATATTATTGACGATTATATGTTTTTAGGATTATTTATCGGTTTGCTCGTATCGTATTTCATCTTTGTCGTCGTCTATTGGAGCCTAGATTACATAAGAATTCACAAACCACATCAGAAGGAACAGAAGTAACATGATCTACATCACAGGTGACACACACGCAAGATTTCATAGATTCAACAACGAGAACTTCCCCGAGCAGAAGGAAATGACAAAGGACGATTATGTCATTATCTGCGGCGATTTCGGAGGAGTGTTTGATGTTGGCTGGGAGAGTAAAAGCGAGAAATACTGGCTTGACTGGTTTGAGGAGCGGAATTTCACACTGCTTTTTGTTGACGGAAACCACGAGAACTTCGACAGGCTCTACGGGTATCCTGTAAAGGAGTGGCATGGCGGCAAGGTGCACGAACTGCGTCCGCATGTTCTTCACCTTATGCGGGGGCAGGTTTTTGAGATTGACGGCAAGAAGTTCTTCACCTTCGGCGGAGCAAGCAGCCACGATATCCAGGGCGGCATCCTTGAGGTTGATGATCCGCAGTTTAAGGCAAAGAAAAGACTTCTCGATAAAGAATGGGTTCCGTACCGCATCAACCATTTGTCCTGGTGGGAACAGGAGCTTGCTTCCAAAGAGGAGATGGAAGAGGGCAGAGAAAACCTCCGCAAGCATGACTACACCGTTGATTTTATTGTGACTCACTGCTGTTCTTCAAGCACGCAGGCCATGATCGGAGCGGGCTTGTATCAGCCTGACAGAGAGACGGATTACCTTGAGTTTATCAAGAATTACGCCAATTACAAGAAGTGGTTCTTCGGACATTACCACGACAACAGGAATATTCTTGACAAAGAGATACTTGTGTACGAGCAGATAATCAGGATAGCATAAAAATGAAGATAAAAGAGCTGATAAATCTATTACGGCAGGCCAATGATGTAAAAGATATCGATGCAAGGCGCGAAGAGATCGTGGAGCTGATCCCCCAAACGGCTATAATGATTGGTTTTGACCAGCAGAATAGAGCCCATAAGTATGACCTCTGGATACACAGTCTGCATACGGTTGTCGGACTCCCAAAGGACATAGACGACGATATGCTTTACCTTGCGGCATTGCTTCACGATATAGGAAAGCCTGACAGCAGAGTGCCCGAAGAAAAAGATGGTATGGTGATTATGCATTATCCTAACCATCCGCATAGGAGCATGGAGTTAACACGCGATGCGGTCATTCCGGAGCTGCTCGCTAAAGGCGAAGCACTGTCCGAAGATGAGATCCGTCGTCTTATCTACTATGTGGAGTACCATGATGACCGGGTTGATCTTGGAATGGATCATCTGGTAAGACATCTGGCCATGGGAGTATCGTTTGGTGAGTTTCAAAACCTCATGAAAATGCAGGTGGCTGACGCCAAAGCGCATGTTTTGATACCTATTGTACGAAAGCGGATTGAAGTGTGCGGGCAATGGGCCGGAGAGTACGGTAAATCGCAATACATGATGATCAACCCGGCAATATCGCGGCAAGAGGGTGGCATACCGTACATAAAAGAAACCTTTTGGGGGCAGTCATACGCTGCGACAGACGAGCTTGCGTCTGTCTCCCCGCTTCTTAACACTGCGGTGGAATATCAGAAGCAATACTATGAATATCTGATCCCGTATTCCTATTGGACCGACAAACAGGGAAGGCTATACATCCGCTGGAGTATGCGAGACGAGTCACTTGTACGTACAGTCTGGAGATATTATTTTTGCCCGGACGGCAGATTTACAGGCGAGGAGATTCCCAGGAATATTTCAAACAGAGAACTTTTACGCGGAGATAAGCCTGATACACCGGTCGTACTTATCACCGGGGATACTCACAGGCACTTTGAGCGCCTGATCAGCTTCGTAAGCCGGTTTGGTATCATAGATGGAGAGCTCATGATCATCCTCGGGGACGCCGGTATCAATTATATGGGAGGACAAGCGGACGATAACGTAAAATACCGTCTGTCCAAACTTGGTCTGAAACTGCTTTGCGTTCACGGCAACCATGAAATGCGCCCTGAAACCACCGGCCTTTATAAAGAAGTTGAGTGGCATGGCGGAAAGGTGTTCGTTGAGGACAGATATCCGTTCTTGATGTTTGCAAAGGATGGTGAGATATACGACATTGCAGGGCAAAAGACGCTTGTTATAGGCGGAGCATACAGTGTGGACAAGTATTACCGCCTTGAAAGAGGCTACAACTGGTTTGCGGATGAGCAGCCTTCAGCGGAAATAAAGGCCAGAGTCGAGCAACAGCTTGAAAAGTGTGGCTGGAAAGTGGATGTGGTGCTGTCACATACAGTTCCGTACAAGTATCAGCCTACAGACCTGTTTATCAAAGGCCTTGACCAATCCACCGTGGATTCGAGTACAGAAGAGTGGCTTGGAAAGATCGAAGAGAAACTGCAATACAAGCAGTGGTACGCAGGTCATTATCACTGCGACAGAGATGTGGAACGGCTAAAGATCATGTATCGGAAAGTAGCGAAATTCATGAGCGATACGGATTTGAACTTTGAGATGGAATGAAATGTGTAGAGTTTGGAAGTTACGGTGTAGGATTATTAAACCTGAAATAATGCTATAAAAACGACCCGCGATATGATATAATCTAGTTATAATTCAAGTAATAATAATCTAACCTATGAAGAGTGCGCGAGGGACAAGCCCTGTGACCGCACGACAACCTGCCATTAAAGGTAAGGTGCCAAAGCTTGATCGATGGGATAAAAGAATTGACTAAGAGGCCCATCGAAACGATGGGTCTTTTCTTTCACTCTTTTAGCGGGAAAAGATGTCTTTTGTAGCCTCTTCAAGGAGAATAGGAGGCATTTATGCAAAAGAACACACCTGTATTGATCCATGTACCACATTCCTCAACATACATCCCGTCGGAAGAAGAGGGATTCTTCGTCGTTGACCGAGGGAAGCTTCAATACGAGTTGGATGTAATGACAGATCATTATTGTGATGAACTGTTTGATACCGGCGATGAAATGGTAAGATTTCCGGTATCGCGTCTTGTATGTGATCCTGAGCGGTTTAGAAACGACTGTGATGAAGTTATGTCAGCCGTTGGGATGGGGACTGTTTATACAAAATGTTCTGACGGAGTAGAACTGAAAAAGATTACATCAGAACATAGAGAAGTACTCCTCAAAAGGTATTATGACGGGCATCATAAGCGGTTTGAAGCTGCAGTGGAGCGCAAACTTGACGAGAACGGAGAGTGTATTATTATTGACGGACATTCATTTTATGAAGAACCGCTTCCTTATGAGCTTGATCAGGACAGAGACAGACCGGATATCTGCATCGGGACCGACAGCTTCCATACTCCGGAGTGCATTACAGATGGGCTCATGCACTATTTTGAGCAAAAAGGATATCGGGTTGAAATAAACAAGCCTTTTGCAGGAACAATGATACCGATGAAGTATTATCATAAGAACCCCAAGGTTATGTCAGTTATGATTGAGGTTAACAGGAAACTGTATATGAACCGGGAGTATAAAAAGACGGACAGGTTCGAGCAGGTTAGAGAGGATATTGCTAAAGGAATTCGCATCGTAAACGCGTATTATTGTCCGGCGGAGTTCTGGAAGCAGCTACAGACCAGAGAAGAGCGGGAGAGAGCATTTGAAAAGATGTCAAGAGAACAGATTTGGAGAATCATTAATGAATGTCATAATATATGTGGGAAAATCTATATAAGTAAAACATGGCAGAAGTTGACGGGGCTTGGAAAGTATTAAACTCCTAGTTAAATGACGAACTCGAATTTTTGTGCTATACTATCATAGAGCACTATTAATCAATATTACGGATAAACAAACGGCCCAAACTCGCACGAAGAAACGAAAGATGTAGGTGAACCTTATGGGAAGAGAAGAAAACATAGAAGTATTTAACGATACCGAGAAGCTTTGCAAAAGCAACCCCAGGCTGCTGGCATCGGTGAAGAAGGCGACTTCGGGGCAGAAGTTGTTTTTGGAGGGGACTCCGATTCCGGCACGGAACAGGGCTGTTGCTGAGATGGCAATTTATGCGGATCCTGCAAATGTGGTTGTATCCTCAAAGAGAACATACGAAGCGGCTGCGGCTTATAAGGGGCAGCGCGTGGCGGTGCTTAATTTTGCATCGGCCTCAAATCCGGGCGGCGGCGTGGTTACCGGGGCCGGAGCGCAGGAGGAGTGCCTTTGCAGGTGTTCGGGGCTGTATTTCAGCCTGAACACACCGGATATGTGGGCCGGCTTTTACGAGCCGCACAGACGCGCGCATGACCCTATACATAATGATGACATCATTTTTACACCGCAGGTGACGGTGTTCAAGACAGATACAGCAACGCCCCGTTTGATGCCGGAGGCGGAATGGTATGATGTGGATGTTATCACGTGTGCTGCGCCTAACCTCAGGGAGCGGCCGACTAACCGTTACAACACGGGAGACGGGGACAGACAGGCCATGCTGACAGATACAGAGCTTTTAGCGCTTCATGAAAAGAGACTTCGCAGGATCCTGGAAGTTGCGGTGTCGGAGGGGTGTGAGACGATCATACTCGGGGCTTTTGGCTGCGGTGCTTTTCAGAACAACCCCGAAGTGGTTGCTCTTGCAAACCGCAACGTGATAGGGGATTATCTGCGTGGGTTTAGGACTATTGAATATGCGGTTTACTGCTCCCCGCATGATGATCGTAATTTCAAGATTTTCAAGAGGGTACTGGGGAGATACTGACATATAGATTTTTTTAGATTTGGTATTGGGATTTGCGGTGTCCCACAAATGGGTCATACCGGCATGATAGAATTGTTAAGGAAACGCTGAGAGGTGTTTCCTTAAAGTTTTTCTTAGGAGCTATATAATGATAAATAAATGAGTGCGAGAAAGAAAAAACAAGACGGAATATTTGAAATATGTACCAGTTTTGGTACAAACATTTACACGCTGTCAGTTGCGAAGAGGCACAGGGACCATTATAATATAAGCATAAAAATAGTGACTAGGAGGAACGACTATGGCTGAGGATAACTTCTTATTGGGATTAAAGGTTATGGAATTACTACGCAGAAATACAGATGAAAATCATAGGTTTTCTCAGGTGGATATTTGCAAAGGACTGAAGAAAGAGTATGATACAGAAGTTGATCGAAAGACAGTCAGTCGGCATTTAGGCGCATTGCTGGAATATGATGAACACCATGGAAAACATCTCGAATGCAATACTAAAGAACGCAGCAATGGCAGTGTGGTGAAGTCGGATTTCTATTACAGAAGGGACTTTTCAGAAGCGGAATTAAGGATTATTGTTGATAGTATTTTATCCAACAGACACATTTCCAATAGCTACTCGGAAAAACTTGTTGAAAGAGTTGAATTGGAACTAAGGATGAGCAAAGGCCTGGTAAATAAACTCAAAAAAAATATTGTTTTTTACGATGATTTTTATAAACCACGCAATCCGGATTTCTTCTACATTATTGAGAATATATGCGATGCCATAGACAGAAAAAAGGATATTTCGATAAGAATCAGCAAATATGATATAAGTAAAGCTGATAACAGAGTGAAGCGTATACCGGGCTCAAGACGACTAGTATCACCGGTACAGATGATCATGCTTGAACAGGAATACTTTTTAATAGCGCTTTCACGTAAGTTTGGTTCGGGCACAACTCCACTGTCGGAAGATAATGCTATGATTGTGATGCTAAGTGTTTCGGATATCCAACAGGCAGATGTGATCGAAGAAAAAGAGAATAATGCTAAGGCTATCTACAAAAAAATGGTGCCTGATTTGAATGCAACAGAAATGCAACAACTGTCGCCATATATGGATGAAAAGATTATCCTGCAGGAAAAAACAACAGCTGTGCAATTTGTTCTTCCAAAGAGATTTATAAATCGAGTAGTTTCAAGATTCGGGCTGAAAATACGTGCAAAAGAACTAAGTGAAACATGTTGGAATGGACATAAGGATGAACCATTGGTGGTTGTTACGGTTAATACTTCATTCGGGGCTCTCAGGCATTTTGTTCACGAACACAGAGGACATATATATGTAATTGATCCGATATGGATGAATTATGATCCTATCAACGAAAGAGCAATGCGTGATTATGAGAAAACAGTTCACAGAGGATTAAAACAACAAGGCATTCTTGATCCAAATATGAAGAGAGCTTTTGCCCATGGCTATTATAATCTTCGCGCTCGTGAGATTGATGAAAGCCCGCTTTCCGATGAAGAAAAAAAGCAAATGAAACTTCTTCTTGCAAAGATGCTTGGTGACGACAGGAATGTTAACAAAAGTATTTCGGAAGGGAAACAATTATGATGAAGAGGTGTCTTTATGCCTGTAAATGACAACAGAAATGCAGCCGGAATGCTTGAAGCAAGGGTTCAAAAGGCTATAAAAAACAGATATGGCGATGTTCTGCAGACCAAAGTTATAGAAAGGATGAACCGCGAACTTGAGGTAATAAAGGAGCAGGGAACAGCGGAAAGGTTCCTGATCTTGAGCGACGCCTTATGTGCCACCGGTGCTGAGCCGGACGAATTCTTTCTCAGGGGAAGCACGGGTTCTTTGATAGTAGCATATCTTCTTGGTTTGTCTAGTGCTGATCCGCTGGATGAGCAGCTGCCCCTGTATGCCGAAGTATGTCTGGGGGTGGATGGCGAAAGAAAACCGGAAATGGAACTAAATGTTGACTCCGGTCTTCTTAAGAAACTTGCTGATTATTTTGACGCAAAATACGGGCGTGAAATGACAGAAACGAAAAATCATCCTGATGAAAGCCTCTCGATGGTCAAAGTATATGTCGGCAGAACCCTGAAGAATGACCCCAAGTTCTTTATTAACCTGATAAATGGGGACTGGGCGGAAAATGTGGACAGTTTCAGAGACAACGAGATTTATGCCTCAATGAACACCAATGATCCCGTTAGCCGTGTCAAGTGCTACGGCCTAATACAAGGGACAGACACCTGGAACGATAACGCAAAAGAGCTTCTTCAGAGCGGTATTGCACAGCTTGAAGAAATTATCGCTTTCCGTGAAGATGTTTACGAGATGATGCTGAAACATGGAATTGAGAGTAGAGAAGCTTTCAAAATAATGGATTACGTCGGGAAGGGGAAGGCTAAGAAATCAGGTTTCACAGATGGCATGATCAGAACCATGGAGGGAGCAGGGATCCCGGAGTGGTATATCGGATCCTGCGAAAAGATAGCTTATCTGTTCCCAAGATCGCATGCAATAAACATGCTGAAATGGTGCGGAATGCTGTGACAGAGCCACCTTGGAGGTTGGATGACAAAACCGGAAAAGAAATTTCTTAAAAATTTCAAAAAGGGGGTCCATTTAGTTGACTTAAAAAATTTTGCTTTGTATAATAAGGTTGTTCAAACCGATTTGTGTTTGTGATGTAAGCAATACAGGAGCATTACAAAAGGAGAATGAACAGCTCTAAAGAGCGGTTCGACATGATGGAACAGTTCAGATCGCAGGAACGGTTCAAGGAAAGTTACTTAAAAACACACAATCCACAAACACATGAGGTGAACGCATGAACAAAGCATTTTATGGTAACTCCGTAAACAAAACCACCGAAATCGGCAAAAATCGCGCAAACTCCGACAGCCCTTATGAATACGACTGCACAGAGTACGATTGTGATGATTATGATGATTTCGATGATGAAGCCGAAGAAGAGCGCGAGCGCATGCTCGACGAGATCTTTCGCCTTCGTAAAGGCAACCAGCGCAAGATGCTTGCTCCCTACTATATCATCCAGATAGTTCAAAACAACACCGATTACGACCATCCCATGTCTCAAGCCGAACTCCAGAGAAGGCTAGAAAAAGACTACGAGCTCATTCTCGACAGAAAGGCCGTCAAAAGGGACGTTGACCTGCTGTTCAACGAGGGCCTTGGCGTGTACTCGCACCCTAAAAAGGGCGTCTGGTTCGATCCGTATGGGCGCTGCGCGTGATCCATCAATCAAAGTTAATATTCAGTCTGCCGGCTGTCCCACTTTTGGGGCAGCCGGTTTTGTTATAGTAAAGAAGTCCTGTTGATGATAGGGCTTTTTTCAATGGGACAAATAATGTACACCCAAAAGGTTATAGTTTTTGAATGAGATCAAATCAGACATTTTGAATTGGAGCGACCTTTATGAGCGATTCAGAGAAACAGACAGACGGCAGGCTTTCCATCCTTGACATGCTGAATATCCCTGCGGATCTGGACAGGACGTTTTCACCACAGGATATTAATGCGGTCATTGTTCAGCTGCTTGAGGCTCAAAGGAAAGCGGAGCAGCGCGAAAAAGAGGAACGGCAGGCGCGTGAGGCCAGAGAGCGCGAGGAAAAGCTTCGCGCGGAGCGGGAAGCAGAGGAAAAGCACATTCATGAAGTGACATGCATGGATCTTCCTCTGGACTGGAATAACGTGTTCGACAGCGATCCTGCGACCAGGGATGTGCATTTTGACAGCATTCCGGATGCACTGGTCCGGTGCCTTACTACCTTTGGAAAGGTCGATATAGAGTACATTGCCTCGGTCACCGGGAAGGATTATAAAACCGTGATCAGGAGCCTACAGGGTTCAATATATCAGAACCCGCTTACCTGGGGAGAATGCTTCTACAAGGGCTGGGAGACGGCGGACGAGTACCTTTCGGGCAATCTCATGCGAAAGTGGAAAGCGGCGAAAGAGGCAAATAAAAAGTATAAGGGGTATTTCAAAGAGAACATTGCAGCCATAGAGAAGGTTTTACCTCCTGCGGTAGCGACCAAAGACATCTATGTCACGCTTGGAACACCGTGGATCCCGCCGGATATCATTGATGAATTTATTGAAGAACTGTTCGGTGATCCGTTTAAGTATCATTACTATTACGGCTATGACTTATATGAAATGCGCGAGAAGCTGAAAACAAAGCATGACGCAATAACCGGAACCTGGGAGATCCCGCAGAAACAGAGATATAACCATAGTTTTGATGTTACGGATACCTGGGGCACCCATAGCATAGAGGCACTCTATATCCTTGAGAAAACGCTGAATATGCAGACTATCTCGGTTACAAAGGAAATCAGTTCTCCTGCGGCAGCTTCCGGGAAAAAGCGTGTGATAGATAAGGCGGAGACGCTTGCCGCGCTCGAAAAGCAGCAGAAAATGATCTGGAAGTTCCGGGAATGGGTCTGGAAGGCCAAGTATAGAAAGGAAAGGCTGGAGATGATCTTCGAGAACAACTTCAGCTGTGTAAGGAGGCGGATATTTGACGGCTCCTTCCTTGACTTTCCGACCATGTCAGGGCAGGTGGAGTTGTATCCGTATCAGAAAAATGCAGTCGCAAGGATACTTTTTACGCCCAATACTCTGCTTGCGCATGATGTGGGCGCCGGCAAGACATACGTTATGATCGCGGCCGGACAGGAAATGCGCAGGATGGGCATCTCAAAAAAGAACATGTATGTGGTTCCAAACAACATTTTAGGCCAGTGGGAAAAGATATTCCGCACAATGTACCCGGATGCGAATCTGTTATGTGTGGAACCAAAGAACTTCGTTCCGGCAAAGAGGGAAAAGATCCTCACAAAGATCAGGGACGAAGACTATGACGGTATTATCATAGCATACAGCTGCTTTGAGCAGATACCCCTGTCAAAGAAATATTGTCTTGAGGCGCTTAAAGAGAGCAAGGAACAGGTTGAGCAGATAATAAGCCAGAAAAATAAAGCCACCGCCTGCCTTATACGAAGGGGCGACAAACTCTCGAAAGCGCTTGATAAGCTTGCTGCTGCCGAAAAGGACACGCGTGCGTCAGTGTATTTTGATCAGCTTGGCATAACAAGGCTGTTTGTGGACGAGGCGCATAATTTCAAGAATGTTCCCATCGAAACAAAGATCGATACCGTGCTTGGCATAAACTCGACTGGCTCTAAGAAGTGCAAAGACATGATGGATAAGGTTCACATGATCCAAAAGAAAAACGGTGGCAAGGGCGTTGTTATGGCAACCGGCACGCCTATAACAAATTCGATCACGGATGCTTACATAATGCAGCAGTACCTGCAGAGCGGAGAACTGGCCATGCTGGACCTGCAGAGCTTTGACAGCTGGGTAGGCATGTTTGCTGAGCGGAAAACAGAATTTGAGATCGATGTTGATACTAACTCGTACAGGCTCGCAACAAGATTTTCGAAGTTCCATAACATGCCGGAGCTGACTTCGCTTCTTTCTATGATAGCTGATTTCCACCAGGTTGATGAAAGCGCCGGAGTACCGGCCCATGAAGGCTATCAGGACACTCTTGTCGAAAAAACACAGGCGTTTTCGGAGTATCTGCAGAGTATTTCCGTTCGCGCGGATAATGTAAGGTCCGGCTTAACAAGACGCAGAGAAGACAATATGCTTAAGATCACGTCAGACGGGCGCAAAGCCGCGCTGGATCTGAGGTTGGTAATCCCGGGAACTGCATATTCAAACTCGTCCAAGGTTGCAAAGTGTGTTGAAAACGTTGCGGATATTTACTTTAGGACTATGCCGGAAAAGAGCACACAGCTCATCTTTTGCGATATCTCCACGCCAAAAGCAGGTTTTAACATTTATGATGAACTTAAAAAGAGGCTTAAAGCCTATGGAGTGCCTGAAGATAAGATCACATTCATTCATGATGCGGAGACCGAAACCAAGCGTTCTGAGCTATTTGCAAAGGTTCGGGCTGGCGAGATAAGGATACTGATCGGTTCCACGTTTAAGCTGGGGCTTGGCGTGAACATACAGGACAGGCTTATTGCATTGCATCACATAGACGTGCCCTGGCGGCCTGCAGACATGGTTCAGCGGGAGGGACGCATCTTAAGGCAGGGAAACATGAACCCGAAGGTGGAAATCTACAGGTATATCACCGAGGGCAGTTTTGATGCATATTCCTGGCAGTTGCTTGAGACAAAGCAAAGGTTTATTTCCGAGCTTTTATCCGGTTCCTTAACGGCAAGGGACGGTGCGGAAATAGATGATACGGTGCTAGATTATGCAGAAGTTAAGGCCCTGGCAATAGGCAATCCCTTGATTAAAGAGAGGGTAGAGACGCAGAACGAACTGTCAAGGTACCTGTCGATCCAGCATAAAACCGTGGAAGACAGATTGCACATGGAGTTTGAACTTAAGGAACTTCCGGGCAAGATCGCGGAATTGAAAGCGGCTATCCCTAAATGCGAAAAGGACGCAGAGGCCTATAAAGCATGGCATGAGAAGAATCAGCCTGCCCAAACGCCACCCGAGAAGGAAAAAGAAGCTGAGGAGCGGAAAACACTCAGAGAAACGCTCAACAAGGCTGTTAAAGAAAACGCTCTGGCGGAGAAAGAGCGTGTACTGTTTGGTTACAGAGGCTTTGATGTTGTGCTTCCTGCAAATATGGGCGAACTCAAACCTTTTGTCTTGCTTTGTGGAAGCGGCAGATATCATGTGGATATGGGCGATACACAGACAGGTAACCTTATCAGGATCGACAATTTCCTTGAAGGTCTTGGGAAAAGGGCAGAAAACCTGAAGATCGGGCTTGCGAAAGCAGAGGAAAGAGAACGCAGGATAAGCGACGAGCTGGCAAAAAACGTGAATTATACGGACAAGATAGAGAAACTCCGCAGAAAAGTGGCAGCTCTCGATAAGAAACTGGGGGTAGGTCAGGAATGAGCAATCTGAAGCACAAAAACATACCAACCATGCCTGTTGAGGCAATGGTCAAACAACTGTCGGAGGCGTATGTGACTGTTATAAACGGCGGGCTCCCTGTAAAAACCGTGCCTTCGGTAATGCTCTGGGGGCCGCCCGGCGTTGGAAAGTCGCAGGCTGTGCGGCAGATAGGGAGCAGGATCGAAAAAGAGACAGGGAAGAGAGTTAACGTGACGGATGTGAGGTTGTTGCTGTTTAACCCTATCGATCTGCGGGGTATACCCACTGCAAATGCAGACAAGACGCTGGCAGTGTGGCTCAGGCCTCAGATATTTCAGATGGACGCATCGGAGGATGTTATCAATATCCTGTTTCTTGATGAGATCTCGGCTGCGCCGCAATCAGTTCAGGCAGCGGCATATCAGATAACGCTTGACAGAACAGTGGGCGAGCACCGGCTGCCTGAGAACTGCATAGTTATTGCGGCGGGCAACAGAATAACAGATAAATCTGTAGCCTTCAAAATGCCAAAGGCGCTTGCAAACCGCCTTATGCACATAGAGGTTGAGGGAAATTTTGAGTCCTGGAAAGAATGGGCAATAAAGGCCGGAGTGAGCGACAGGGTCGTGGGGTTCCTTTCGTTCAAACACCAGTACCTTATGGGCTTTGATGCCTCGGATGATGATCTGGCATTCCCCACACCAAGAGCCTGGGAGATGGTGAGCAGCCTGTTGAACGGCATTTCAAATGATATTGACAAGATGTATCCGCTTATTTCAGGGATAGTTGGCAGCGGCACTGCGACAGAGTTCAGAACATGGGCCCGGGTTTATAAAGACCTGCCTCCGATAGAGGACATATTTGACGGCAAGGAGCCGAAAATGCCAGAGAATTCCGACGCACTCTATGCGCTCACATCCGCCATGATCGCGTATGCAAGGGAGCACAAGACGGAAATGAGCAGGATCGCGAACTCTATCCGCTACGGAAACAGGATGCCGCCGGATTTCTCAACGGTGCTTATGAAGGACTATATGTACATTGAGGATGGGTACGAGAAAAAGCTGATCGTGATCCCGGAATTCATGAAATGGCTTAACACCAGGGGGAGCATGCTGAATGGTTCTGTCGGATGAGAAGATTCGGGAATATATGCGGCGGCTGCTTTTGTCGCGCATGCGGATCCTGTGTACCCAGGGGTTCTATGGCCTGCTGATCATGCATATGAAGTTTGCCCTTGATGAAGTATGCAAAAATGTGGCAACAGACGGAGTGAAGATCTATTTCAACCCTGCATTTCTGGATAGCCTGAGCGATACTGAGCTCGATTATGTTCTGATGCACGAGATATTGCATATTGCGCTGCAGCAATGTGAAAACCCTGAAGATAATGACAAAGAAAAGTACACCGAGGCCTGCGACATCGTGGTTAATTCAATGATCCTCGAGTCCTGCGACATGAATGAGAAGAAGATCACACTGGACGAGTACGGCGTTGGTGAGCACCGTACGCCTGATGGCAAAGAAGGCAGCGAATGCACTGTGGAAGAAGTGTATGAGATGCTTTCAGGAGGCGGGACGAAAGGAAAGGAATACAAAAAGGTTGGGAATGGTTCATGGGACGATCATTCAAGGCTGGAGGCTATGGAGAAGAATGAGTTTTTAAGAGACCTCTGGTTAAAGTGGTTTGAGGACGCCTGCGAAGCCATGCAGGTCCGCGACCCGGAAAACGAGCGCGGTTTGATCCCGCGTTTCGCTCTGCGAATGCTGAAAGAATTAAAAAAACCGCAGACAGACTGGCGAACGATCTTAAACAACTTTGTGCAGGAAGATATAGTGGACTACTCTTTTATGCCGCCGGACAGGCGCATGGACGGCAGCGATTTCTTTCTTCCGGATTTTAACGAGAAGGATGAGAAGATCACGGATATCCTGTTCATGGTCGATACATCGGGTTCTATGACAGACGATATGATAACTGCTGCATACTCAGAGATCAAGGGCGCGATCGACCAGTTCAATGGGAAGCTGAAAGGGTGGCTTGGTTTCTTTGATGTTACGATCATTGAACCTGTGCCCTTTGAGGACGAAAGCGAACTTCTGATCATTAAGCCCGTGGGCGGTGGAGGCACGGACTTTAACATCATTTTTGAATACATTAGAGAGCACATGCAGGAAAACATGCCGGCAAGCATCATCATTTTTACAGACGGATATGCCCCGTTTCCAAGCGAGAGCATCTCGATGGGAATCCCCGTGCTGTGGCTGATAAACAATGAAGAGATAAACCCGCCATGGGGCAAGGTGGCAAGGATAAGCATAGAAAGGTAGAGGTAAAGATATCGTCATAGAACCGGTATTTACTGCTGCCCCATTTTTGGTACAGCCGCTTTTGTTATAATACGCGTGAAAATGAAAGAGGGGAGGATCTGCATGAAGTGGAGCGATTATATTAAGCCTGTTAAGACCATTACGATAGGTAAATACTGGCAGTCCAATGATGACACTAAAGAACCGATCGAGTGGATAGTATTGCGGGAAGAACCCGATAGAATGTATGTGATCAGTCAATATTGCCTTGACTATGTGCCATATTGCGATGACCGGAAGAATATCAGGTGGGAACGCAGCAACATACGCAAATGGCTTAACGAATACTTTTATGACGAGGCGTTTTCTTCAGAAGAAAAGGGACAGATTCTCTGTTCGGATGTCATAACCGAGAATGGAGGCTACAGCCTTAGGTTAGATAGCGGACGTCCTGTGCAGGATTATATTTTTATTCCGAGCATCGCTGAAGCTATCATATTGTTTAACGGTGATTCTTTTGGTGATATACGCTGTTGTCAAAAAAGATTTGCATCGTCGACGCCTTATGCATTCCAACGAGGAGCTGCGGTTAGTGTTATTGAACACAGGTCGCTCGATGAGTTTGAACTGGCGCATTGGTATTCAAATGCTATGGCGAACATCCCATATTGGGTCTGCGCAAATCCTAAAAATCGCATGGTTTTGGTTGAAGAAAATTCGGAAGCTGACACCATTGAAACGCGCCTGACAAGTAAATGGTTTCTGCGAACTGACGGTTCAAGCGAGTCACAGATCAGGTGTGTCGAACCTGATGGCAGGTTGAGTTATATATTGTTTTCAAAACAGGAAAAAGAAAAGGTTGCGGTCAGACCGGCAATGTGGATCAAGAAGTAAAGCCTGTCATGATGCGGCCGCAGACTTATCTACTTACGAAAAATGGTTTTATGGAGCCTATTATGGTAAATGAACGTACTGTGGTTGCTAAACAATGAAGAGGTAAACCCACTTTGGGCAAGGTGGCAAGAATAAGTATAGAAAGGTAGGCAAAGACGTACTTGAATAGCATAGAACAGCTCTTTTGTGAACTGCCGTCGGAGAGAATAATGATCAATAGTGAAATGATAATGAAAATTAGTGAAAAAATAGTGAAATAATAGTGGAAATCAGATCTGTTTTTTGGTATGCTTATCTTGAGGTGAATCAAGATGATAAAAGCAAAGCTTTCCAATGAGATGCTCAAACTCATAACCGAAATCGAAAAAAACAGGTATAAGGTTTCAACTGTGAATATTTCAAGGTCTGTTGCAAGCAGATTGCGAAAAAACTCCAAGAAGAAGAGCTCATATGCATCAACCAAGATCGAGGGTAATCCGCTCTCTGAACAGCAGGTTGATGAAGTGATCGAGCGGGATGAAAGAAAGCATTTCCTTAAGCCAGAACAGGAGGTAAGAAACTATTTTCTTGCACTGAATTATCTTGAAGAAATGGCAGGGAAGAAGGCGAAGTTTTCTAAAAAACTGATCCTGGAAGTGCAGAAATATGTCGAAAAAGGCGCATCAAAGGAAAAGATAGGCCTTAGGGGGCCAATGCCGCCAGGTGTTCTCTTCGCAGTATATGATGCGCAAACAGGAGTCCCGGATTATATTCCGCCTGAATATTCGGATATTCCGAAACTGCTGGATGAATTGGTGGAGTATGTGAATACAACAGATGACCATCCGCTGATCGTTGCAGCTATCGTTCACTATCAGCTTGTAACGATCCATCCGTTTGAAGATGGTAACGGTCGAACTGCCCGCCTCCTTTCAGGATATGTTCTTGATATCAACGGTTTCGGTTTTAACGGCATTGGTTCTTTGGAGGAGTATTTTGCGTATGATATAGGCGAGTACTATGATTCCATTCAAATGGGCCTGCCGGCACTGTATTATTCAGGTAGAAACGAGCCACCGCATCCGGAAATATGGATAAACTATTTCTTACGCATGGTTCGGCTATACTCAGATAAGGTGTGCGAGCTGTCAGAAGGGTCGAGCAAAGAAGAAGTAACAGGCAGTCTTTCGTACCTGAAGGGAAAAGAAAAGGAATTGCTGCTTTTTCTGATGAGTCATTACAAAAGAGAATTTACGCCTATCGAGGTGAGTAAAGGATTTGGTGTCACCAATAGGACGATAATTAACAGACTTTCTGTACTTGCGAAAAATGGTTTTGTGGAGCCTATTATGGTAAATGAACGTATCAGATCATATGTTCTCAGCGAATTCACTAAGGCTCATGATAAAGAATTGAGAAAAATACTGGAATAGTGTTTTTTGACCGGCTGTCCCACTTTTGGTACAGCCGGTTTTGCTATAATATGCTCGAAAATGAATCAAAACATGAAAACGGATCATGAAAGGGGCATGTTATGGCAAATGAACAAGACATGGGATACATTATCGTCGGTGAAGAAAAGGCAAGCGGTGCGTATAGTGAAAAGAGATTCTTATACAAATCTATCAAACGCATCGAAGGCGCTGTATATACAACAGAAGTGAATTCAACCCTGCCTGTTTCAGTGCTTGAAAAAGCAAAAGAAAGAACCGGTGGTATCATAATTCTCCCTGAAGATGACAGCAAAGAGCGTATGTTAAAAACAAACGTGATCAACCGCGTTAAGAATGCTGTTGCAGAATATAACGCTTTCATCCTGGAAAGAAGATCGAAAGTGAAAGAGGGCGTGCTTGCAGCATGGACAGAAGCACGCGCCCTTTCAGGTACCTATAAGGCAAAAAACGGTGTGATTTTTGGAAGTGAAAGCTATTCTGTTGACATCATTGGCATGATCAACTGGCCTTTGCATGAGCTTGTTGAAGAAATCAGCCTGATGGTGCCGGGAAAAACGGTTATGTGTAAAGACTATACAAACCATAATGTTTGTCTCATCGGTCCTAAGAATGTGCTGGGGAGCGACAAAAAGACGGATCAATGATAGAAGGGGGTGAATTATGTATAAGGGCTTTCTTGGCAAATGCGGCTTCTCGGATTATATGCTTGATTACCTGCAAACAGCGGAACTTTCGGTTAGAAATGCTGTTGAAATAGTATTGTATGCGCCGGTATCGATATATATAAAGCTGGATGAATTGAAGAAAATATATGAATCCATGGTTGAAACGGCTGAAGAGCATGAGAAAGAGTATTGCTTAAACGGGATCAAGAATATTGAAATTGCGATACGCCTTCTTGCGGAAGATGGTGTTTTCTCGATGGAAGAGAGTTGTTACGAAGGCGATTTTAATACTGAAAGAGAATTTATAGGAATATATGCTTCGTGGAAAGATGTCGCGGAATATGTGAAAGATGAGCTGGAACAATGGGAGCCTGATCCGGAAGAAAGATTCTGGTATCACGCGATTAAGTGGGTTAAGAACAAGGCAGGGAAGTACATCGCTGCCTGTGAATATGTTCTTGTGAAGGATGAGATACTCTTTTCTGAACTTCAAGAAGAAATGGAGTTTACGGATATTCAGGACATAGTGTATTATGCGCCGCATGCGGTCGACCTGAACCTTCCTGTTCCCTTCAAGGCCGGAGATATCCTGGAATTTGATGGCTACCCATTCGGCCCGAAATTCCGCGCGATTATCACGGAAGTTGGAGATAACCGTGATTGCTGCTGCGTTCAGGCTCTGGCTATGAATAAGAACGGAAAATGGTCTTTTGGTGCCGTAAAACATGGCCTTTCCAACCGGTATTGGCCGATGGAGTCGTTACTGTATGCTGTAAAACCATTTACCGGGGAACTGAGTGATAAAGAGAAGCTACTTCTTGAGGTTCAGCAGGCTATTGATGGTAGTGAAGAACGCGGAAGAAAACTGTGGAATGCAATGTATGAAAAGATACTCGAAGATACTCGAGACGGATTGCCTGAGGCGGAAATGCGTAAGGTTGTGGAAAGAATTTGAACTTGGTCGAAAGGAGCAGCCTATGAAGAAAGGTCTTTTCTGGTGCAAGGATCCCTTGGCACCATCTATTGAACTAATAACAGTATCTGTTCCTTGCGATTTTATCGGTACACCGACTGAGCCTGCTGTGTTTACTGCTAAATCCGGTGAAAACTTCAATCACAAGCTTGAGTGGCAGCGGCTTGGAAAGGATATAACCGGCGGCCATCCGTTTGACCATTATCCTCGTGGACGCGTGGAAGTGAAGTACGGAAAGGTGACAATCTACCTGAATCCGGACCTGAACACGGAGCGTGTGCTGGGAAGGATTAAAGAGGAGTTTGAACTTACTTTTCCAAGTGAAAATGTAAGGATAGTAGTTAAAAACGATGGCTCTAAGCATTACAGGTATGGCTGTAGCAAAAGATGAAGGGAAAACGGTATGAGCCTGTTATAGAAGCAGATGAATTCCTTGAAATGTTTAAGGACAAATAAATCACTGATTAATGATACATAGGCGGCACAAGAGGTCACTTTCGTTGACGAAAAGCATATTATCCGGATGAAGTTTCTTGAAGAAACGCACATTTTCTATAAAAAATGCTTGAAGATAGGCAGGTAATGGGACAGATTTGGTACAGTACTGTTTGTTATAATACCCCTGTCAGTTGATTTCCTATGATTTTGTGTAGTATAGTGTATTAAGGCAAAGAAAGAAGGTGCTGATATGGTAAACAGACCGGCATGGACAGTAACAAAAGAAGGCATATTGATTCGCTCATTTGATTTTGAGTGGGCAGCGGGGCTTAACATTAAGCAGAAACAGAGGAATATCGTTGCTTTGCATAATTCCATAAAAAACGCTACGGGTGGCGAAGCGCTTGAGATATCAACTAAAGGCCTGGTGCCACTTGGTAATGAACTGAGTGCCTTTGTTTTGAAACTTGATGATGTGCTCCTTGAGAATATCTTTCAGTCATCAAAACGTTACGAGAATGGCGGACCGTATCGTGATCTGCTTGACGTAAGCCCTAAAGAAGCTAAAACAGATGACCGTCATAAAACATCGGGAAAACTGCTGTCTTTTGAGTGGAATGGAATAAGCTGGCCCTTGGAGCCTAAGACGCTGTTCTATGACTACATTTATGTGGCAGCTGTTTCAAAGAAGTTCGGCTTCTATAGCGGCCTGTTGGTGCAGTATGACTGGTTCACGGATATAGAGTTCAATCCGGAAAAGAGCATTAATTGCCAGGCAAGGGCAGCTGCTCTGTACAAGTTTATCTGCATGCATGATGCTGCGGATGTTCTTGATTCGCTTGATAAATGGACGGAGTTCCATAGGAAGTGGGTGAAAGGGTAAATCAGTGATTGAGATAGATTTCAACAAAACCTGTTGTTTTACAGGACACAGACCGGAAAAACTGATGGGAACGGAAGATTATATCAGGTTTAGGCTGGCAGAAGAAATACGGAATGCCATAAACGATGGATATACCACCTTTATTACCGGAATGGCGCCCGGAGTAGACACATGGGCGGCTCAGGAGGTTATGTGTCAGAAGGCTGCAAACAGTGACATTAAAATGATATGTGCTGTGCCCTTTAAGGGTGTCGAGAAAAAACGGACACAAGAAGAGCAGGCTCTGTTCAATACTATTTTGAACGCTGCAGATATGGTCGAATATATCTGCACCAGGTATCAATACTGGGCTTTTCAGGCAAGAGACAGGTGGATGGTCGATCATGCTGCAAGAGTGATAGCGGTTTTTAACGGAACACATGGCGGTACGGCAATAACCATCAATATTGCCAAGGAAAAAGAACGCGATATTGTTATGATTGAAGACGGTGAGAATGTATGACTGTTTTTGGGGATAAGGTTAAATACGCCGTCCAGCGCGCCCGTAAGGGTTACTGCGATAAGGATCTCTGGGAAATCGATACATGGTTTAGCACTGTATTTGCTGCAATGATGAAGGAATTCAGTGAAAAGACCCAGTCATATCCTGATAAAGAAAACGTAGTTTACTATAAGGGCGAACCGAATGCTGAGATAATAAAGACATTCGCAGAAAAGTACCCGGGATTGGTACTTAAATCTGAAATGGAGGATGATTCCGAGGAGAAGTTCCGCAAATGGACGGAGCTAATTGCGCATATCGGTGAGCTGTTCGAAAAAACAAAATGCGTTCCGTACCACAAGGGGCCTACGGACGAGCAAATAAAAGCCAAAGATGAAGCATTTGACCTTCTGAAGGAGCATTACTTTGATCTGTGGTGGTGAAGGGGGCAAATAATGTCAACATATGTTGTCGGGGATATTCATGGCTGTTTTGATGAATTTACGGCCATGCTTGATAAGATTAGGTTCAGTAATGAGGACAAACTCTATCTCGTGGGCGATTACGTGGACCGCGGGCCTAAGACTCTTGAAATGCTTAGATGGCTTGAGAAGAGCCCTTCGAATGTGTTCCCGGTGAAGGGAAACCATGATGTTGAGTTTGCGGCATATGTCAGGCTTCTGAGAAGGGTTGATGCTTCTGAAAATCTCCTTACTGACCCCGACTCCAATGCGGATACCTGTGCACTGCTTGAAAGCCTGAAATACCTGTTTAAACGCGGTTGCCAGGATGCATTTGCGTATTTCGACTATTACGGTACGATCACGGACTTGATCGTTAATAAGGGTGTGACCTTCGGCGAGTTGCTTAAGTGGAAAAAGATGTTGGAGAGTTATCCGTTGTTTTACAGGTTTAATCTGAACGGAAAAGACTGCGTTATAGTTCATGCGGGTTTTGGCGATGAGGACTCTATTGCAGAGTCAAAACATCCGGAAGTTGAGCAGTTCTGTCTCTATGCAAGGGAGGATGCTCTGAAATACGGCGGTATCTGGAACGGTATGATCATTTCCGGACACACCCCGACGATAGTTGATGATCCGCATTTCGCTGAGCAGGGCAAAGTATTCAGGTTCCATGATCCTGAGAAAGACTGCATTTTCTATGATATCGACTGCGGAAGCGTGTTCAGGACAAAGCATCCTGCTGCAAAGCTCGCCTGTCTCAGACTTGAAGATGAAGAGGTGTTCTACTTGTAAAATACATTTATAAAACTCTTGCCTATTTACCGTTGCTGTACCGTTTTTGGTACAGCACGATTTGTTATAATGCCGATATAAAGAGCGTTCGAAAAGTTTTTTTGAAATAGTTGAAGAAAATTTTCCATTTAGTTGAGTTTTAAAATTTATTTTGATATGTTAAAAACGCAAACAAGAACAACGAACAAAAAACGCAGAGCACAGAAGGTAAACGAAAGGGGAACCGAATGAAGTTTTTCCGTTTTACAGGTCACATTAACAGCGTAAATGAATCAAAGGTTTTTGCAGATGATCGCGATGAGCAGAAACAGGCAAGGGAAGCCATCGGCGAAGCTGCCGAAAAGTACAACGATCTGTTCGCAGACAGATACTTCTTTGTGGAGCAGATACAGCAGTTTGGCAAAGAAGTCAGTGTCGGTGTTCTGGCCGGATGCGAGAACATTACTTCCGCTGACATTTCTGCTTTCCTTGAACACCTTGGTATCTTTGCAACTGATATAACGGGCGAAGAGACTGTTTTCAGAAAGATCGAAAACATGCTTTTTGTCGCTAACCGTGCGGGCCTGGCGGATGATCCGTCGGAAACCCTCGACAACTTTGGCTTAGAGGTCTTTTCAAGACGGGGTTTTGAGCATTTTAAGTTTGTTGAAGACCTGACCAAAGACATCGGTAAAGACGAGATCTACAGAAGGGCATCAGAAATCCTCTCAAATGATACGCTTATTGCAGAACTGGACCGCATATATGCGGGAAAAGCCAAGAACGGTATTGCGGGACACCCGGTCCACTATATGCTTGAGATCGATAATGATGAGCTTACCGAAGAAACCCTGGAACTACTCATGAGTGCGCTCTACGAAAATAAAAGGCTTGAAAACAGGCGTTACACTTTTGTGGATTTTGATGAGATCACCCACAGAGACGAAGAAACGATCAATAAGCTCTACAGAAACAGCCTTGGAGGCGCCGTTGTATTTACGACTATCAGCCTCCCTTTTACAGAAACAAATGTGGCCTATAGCAATGTGAACGCTGTAGATAAGATTAGCAGCTTCCTGAAAGAATACAGCAAAGATGTGCTTACTGTCATCTGCCTTCCGCGTGAATGCAAGGGCGTGCGGGAACGGTATTTCGAGCATCTTGAGAACCAGACTGTCATAGAGATCAAAGAAGAAAGGGTTTCGCGTGAGCGCGAGATCGCTTTCCTCAAGAAACTTGCCAAAGAAGACAATGTAAGAACCACAAAAAAGCTTTTTGAACAGCTTGAAGACGATAAAACGTACCTTGCCGACGACCTTCACCGCATCTACGACCGGTGGTACTCTGAGCGCCTGAAAAATGAGGCGTATCCGCAGTATTGCGATATTAAAGCCATAGTAAAAGAAAAGCAGAGGGGTGAGGCGACCGGCGATGCCTATTCAGAGCTTCAGAAGCTTGTGGGCCTTGAGAGAACAAAACAGGTCGTTAACCGAGTGATCAATTACACAAAGGCACAGACGCTTTTTGCAGGCAGGGGCATGAAGAAAGAGAACCAGTCGCTGCATATGGTTTTCACCGGGAATCCCGGCACGGCAAAGACGACGGTTGCAAGGCTTTTTGCACAGATAATGAGGGACAACGGTGTGCTGGCGCACGGGAACTTTGTTGAAGTCGGACGTAGCGACCTTGTGGGTGCTTACGTGGGCTGGACTGCAAAGTGCGTTAAAAAGGCCTTTGATAAAGCCAGAGGCGGTGTGCTTTTCATTGATGAGGCTTACTCACTCGTAGATGACAGGGACGGTTCGTTCGGCGATGAAGCCATCAACACCATTGTTCAGGAAATGGAAAACAACAGGCAGGATGTAATAGTCATCTTTGCCGGTTATCCTGATAAAATGCAGGCATTTCTTGCAAAGAACCCGGGCCTCCGCTCGAGAATTGCTTATCACGTGCCGTTTGATGATTACGATACCGACGCTCTCTGCAAGATCGCAAAGGTGATGGCAGAGCAGAAGGGGCTGAAGCTTACAGATGGCGCAATGCAGCGTCTTAGAGGCATTTTTGATGTTGCGCGCACCAGATCAGACTTTGGCAACGGCCGTTTCGTGCGCAATATGCTTGAAAATGCAAAAATGCTGCAGGCATCAAGGCTTGTAGAGGCTGATTACGACAAGATCGATGATGAAGATGTCGTGACCATCATTGAAGACGATATTGAAATGCCGGTATGTTTTGAAGAAAAGAAGACGGTGAAGCTTGGGTTTGCAAGCTGAAAAAACACATTTACTGCCTTTTGCAAAGAAGATACTTGAAACACCTGAACCGCCGCTGGTGTTTGTTTATGATGATTTCTCAGATTGAAGGCAGTAAGAAGGCTTTTGCGGGGCGTGATCCGGTTCGGGGAAACGCCCGGCAACCTGAAAGGGGGAAAACATGAGCCAGATAATGCTTAGCCGTGACGAAAACGGCAACCTTGTTGTTTCAAAGTACGTTCCTGAACCTACCAGAGAATACTCCGATGAACCGTATATGACCAGACGCGAGTTCCTGGATTTTGCGATGTGGCTGAAATATCACGTGACAGAAGATGAGATCCTGCCTGATATAAGGCAGGGCAGGACGCTGTTCAGCCGTTATACATACGATGCAAACTCTACCTCACGCAACTTCTTAAGAAGCCTTAAAAAACTTCACAATAAAGAACTGTATCGTGAGATAGCTTATCTGCTCAAGCCGATCAACGGTCCGATAAGGGCTGCAAGGCGGGACCGTGAGTCACTTTTCGAACTTCCGGTGCTTTACGAAGAAGACCTGTTTACTGTGTTTCGCCTGCACGGCATAGATCCTGAGCCGGCCAAGTGGTTCTCGTATGTTGCGGCATCGGGGATGTACAAGGCCTATAATAAATATCCTGCCGGTAAAGACAGCGGTGTGCCGGAAGTCGGGATACCTAAAGAGCTTCACGAGTTCTGTTACGGTGCCGGCGGCCTGCCTACAAGGTCAGACCTGATCAGCCTTTTTCCGGACCAGTACAAGAGATATCAAGAAGAGATCAGCACAAAAAAAGGGGGTAATACTCAATGATACTTAAAGAATCCTTCAGAATGCAGAACCACTTATCATCCCTTTCCGAGCAGGCGCTTGCTTTCCTTGCTGACCGCAATAACGTGATGAACGTTAAGCAGGAACACCTGCGCAGCAAGAGCAATCCGAACGCGGCCGACGAAACCGTCGAGGTTAAGCCGGCTACAGACATGATCCCTGATAAAGTGATAGAGCTTTATCTTGATATCCTGTCTGAGCGCGAAAAACTCTCCACGGCGATAAGCGAGGCCAAGAGCATCGCAGAGATCGATATCGACGAGGCTATATCGGTCAACAAAGAAAAACAGAACGCGATCGCGCATTTCAAAGCGCTCGCAGGCCTCAAATCCTCAGAAACCCTTGTCAACGGCAAAGATTACCTGATAAACGCGGAGGGAAACCAGACTCCTTACGTTTATTCGATCAAATCCGTTAACACCATCAACTTTGATCGCGAAGCCTTAAGGGGCATAATCAAACGCCTCCAGCGTGAAGCTGACGCGGTCTCGTCCAAGATCGACCTGATCAATGTCACGCTTGAAGTGGACTATGCGCCCAAGTATGACATGGACGAGTCCTTCGAAGACGCATACGAAAAATTCGCAGGCTGACCTTTAGGGCCGGCCAAAACAAAAGCCATGATCCGCGGTCTGCCGCTTCGGTGCATCGAAGTGTAGAATGCACAGTAGGCTGCAACTAAAAAGCGCGTACCTGCCCTAAGGGACAGTACATATGATGACGGAGAGAAGGCTCAAATGCCGGGTGAAGGCCGCCAAAAGAGTGCGGCCAAATTTCCGCAAGCCGCTTCCCCAAACGTAACACGTCATCCCGCAATGACCGTAATTCGATCTCGCGATATCTGCGACACTTACCTAAACGTTTCGCCATACAATGGATCCGGTCGAAAAGACCGAAACAGGTTTATTAACCAATTCATTTATCAAATCTGCGCCGCCAAGTAGGCCCGTACAGTGTACGGCTGCGTTTCAAGGCGGTAAAGATAAATTGGCGGGAGCGGATCGCGGCTTTTGTTTTGGCCGGCTTTTTTTGTTGATAACTGCTCCGTTTTTGTATATATTATTTGATATAAGGAGCAGTGGGGTATGCATAATAAAAAGTTTGTAAATTTCCTTGAAAACCATGCCAAAGGAAGTGTACAGGAGGCTTTCAGCGAGGCAGCAAAAGTAACGCATTATAAGATGTTCCGGCAGGTGCTGGATTCTCTTGACAAAGGGCTGTTTTATCCAAGTGAACTTCACGGCATCACACATACTGAACGGGTTTGTTTCCTCGGGCTTTTGCTTTCGGAACGTCTTAAGATGTCCGAGGCAGACACCAAGCTGTTCCTTACAGCCTGCGCGTATCACGATATCGGGCGCCAAAACGACGGTACAGATGACTTGCACGGAGCACGTTCAGCCGGTGAAGTCGCGAAGTACACGGACTTTACAGAAGAAGAACTGCAGATACTTAAAGCAGTTATAGAGGCACATAGTCTGAGCGACGGGAAAATGCTCGAGACTATAAAGAAATACTCAGTAAGGGATGAGGAACGGGCCATGTTCATTGCAAAAGCGCTCAAAGATGCCGATGGTTTGGACAGAGTACGGCTCGGAGACCTTGACCCGCATTATCTCCGGTTTAAGGAAAGCCTTGAATTGATTGATCTTGCGGAAGAACTGTTTTGGGTTTATCACTAAAGAATTGGGGATCACAAACGATGAATGCTATTGAAGAACAGCCGGGTGAGGATCATCCGGCTGCTTTTTCTTGCCGCTT
>JAEEGL013421097.1_pt1 | contig 34220 bp, 27 predicted proteins | sample 9134231 | NCBI WGS metagenome assembly JAEEGL01 (sample SAMN16246548, study PRJNA631951) | gut metagenome | biome: gut microbiome; feature: rumen; material: fiber-attached | host: Bos | place: Iran: Karaj | collected 2018-10 | reverse complement strand
TCTTGCTTCGGCGCTCTACGGCCTTGCGGGACTCGACGCGGTGATAGGCGTCGACATGGTTACTTTTGCCATTGCTTTTGTCAACCTCGCATTCTTTATACATCTTCCGAAAATCGCGGCGCCTGAGGCCAAAGAAAACATTCTTTCAATGGCGAAAGAAGGTCTGGCTTTTCTTAAGAAGACACCCCTTATACTGAATGTCATTCTTTTTATGTCGGGTGTAAATCTTATAGCCTCGATGTTTGATGCGGTACTTCCGGCGCTTGTAATACCGAGAGCAGGAAATGTCGTTTACGGATATGTTACGGCCTGCGCAGGGATAGCCATGGTGCTGGGAAGTTTTCTTCCCACGTTTATGCCTAAGCCCAAGGACAGAGTGAGAGTTATATATCTGACGATGCTGTTTTCGCTTGGTACGGAAAATTTCTTTCTTGCTTTTTCAAGAAGCCCCGTAATCTGGTGCATCGGACAATTTCTCGGCTGGGCACTGGTACCGGTAATGAGTGCCAACCAAAACGTGATAATGCGTAACACAATTCCTTTAAAACTTCAGGGAAGAGTGTATGCCTGCAGAAATACGCTTCAGTTTTTCACTATTCCTATCGGTTTGTTCTTGGGCGGATTATTTACGGACAAGGTTGCGGAGCCCTTTATGGCGATAAAAGAAAATACGGTTCTGTCCGCTTTCTTTGGCACGGGGAAGGGTTCGGGAGCCGCGCTTATGATGTTTGCCCTCGGTATAGCAGGAGTAATAATGGTAGCGGTTTCAGGCACTGCTATGAAGAAATATAAATACACGGAGTGAGAAAAATGGAAACAGACAGACTGATAATAGATGAAATAAGAGAAACCGACAAAGAAGCCTATTTTAACAATATTTCCCATGACAAAAAGGTGCTTGAAACCTTTATTTGCACCTATGCGGATTCTTTGGAGGAGTTTAACTTTAACAAATACCTCGGAAGAGAGGATTTGTTTGCAATAAGGCTTAAGGACAGTGAAGAGCTGATAGGCATTATTCTTTATTTTGACGAAGACAGCGGAGTCTGCGAAATCGGCTACGGAATCGGTTCCTCCTACTGGGGCCACGGATATGCCACTGAAGCCGCGAAGCGCTTTATAGGGTTCCTTCATGAGGAAAAGGGGATAAAGAAAGTGACGGCTTCCTTCTTTACCGGCAACGATGCATCCAGGCGTGTTATGGAAAAATGCGGCATGACCTATGACCACTTTGTGGAGAAGGAACTCACGTATCTTGGCCGGGAAAGAGACCTGACTTATTATTCCGTAAATCTTTAATACCTGATGTGTTACAATAAGACAAGGGGGGTAAAACTCTATGAGCGAAGATGTTAAAATGAGCGTATCGGCTCCCGTAGTGAAGGACGAGCGCAAAATAGTATACGTTGTGTTTGAAGATGTGGCTCAGAGCGCGGAATTTGAAGCGCCTGCGGGTACCCTTGTGAAGAATGCGGGTTTTTCGGATGAGGACATAGCGGTTCTATCAGACTATGTAAAAAACGAGTGGGACACCATACTTAGCATGGCAAAAGGCATAGACCCGATGAAAGCTTTTTTGGAAACGTGACAGTTATAAGCGCATAGCGGAATGCAGATTAGACAGCATAATATCAAAATATTTGAAAGACAGAGCATTTAGTTCTGTCTTTTTTCTTTGCATAGAAGTTATATAAAATAACCAATTCCAAATGCATCGAAAAAACCGGAAAAATTGTGAAAAACAGCCAAAATTCGCAGATGGAATTGTGAATCATGACGGAAGCAGGCACTTGAATTCTAAGTAAATGGAAACTTTTTAGCACAGTATTATGCTAATAATTAATATATTAAGCGCAAAGAGTGTGAAATAATTGTTAAATATTAACAAATAACACTTTGAATATTGAGCAGACGTATCAAAAATGTGTGAAAGTAACATGCGTTATTCGTTGACATAATGCCCAATTTCACATATAGTCATAAGTATGAGAATGGGAGGATTTTATGAAAATACGAGTAGCTTTATTGGATACGGATATGAGGTATCTCGAGAAATTAATGTCTGTGTTCTCAAAAGATTATTTCGAGAAAATCGAAATATATTCTTACACTAATTATGAAAATGCTGTAGAAGATATTGCAAAAGAAAGAATCAGCGTTTTCTTATCATCCACAGATTACGAAATAGTCTCTGAGGATATCCCTGTAAACTGCGCCGTGGCATATCTTGTAGACACAAGAGATATTGAAATTTATAAGGGCGTTAAGGCTGTGTGCAAGTACCAGACAGTGGATGCGCTCTATAAAGCTGTTGTTAATTTGTACTCTACAGTAGCAACGGATATTACTGCATTCGCAGGGCTTTCGGGAAATGCATGCAATATATACGGATTTATGTCTGCATCAGGGGGTACGGGGTCATCGACGGCGGCAGCTGCCTGCGCAATGCATCTTGCAAAAGCAGGCAAGAAAGTTGTGTATCTAAACTATGAAAAACTTGGAGATCCCAACCTGTACTTCAGTGCGGAAGGAACAGAGACTTTCAGAGACGTTATTTTTGCCTTAAAGAGCAAGAAAGGTAATCTGGCTCTTAAACTTACGGCAACGGTTAAACGTGACAAGTCGGGAGTTGATTTCTTCGCAACGGTTCCTCTGGCGCTTGATTTTGCCGAACTGACTGTCATGGAATCCATAGAAATCATCAAGACTCTTAAGGACAGCGGCAACTACGAATATATTGTGGTGGATATGGACTTTTCTCTTGAAAAGGATTCACTCAAACTCATGAATGAATTAAATGAGCTGGTTATCATTTCGGATGGTTCACCCATTTCCAATTCCAAGCTTAAGAGAGCAATTGATTCCTTAAAGATTATTGAGGAGCAGATGGAGATTCCTATATTTAAGAATACGGCTATTTTATACAACCGTTTCAGCAGTAAGGTTTCTTCCAAAATTGTCCTTGACGGAATCAAAGAATTGGGCGGAATCAAGAGATATGAAGGATATGAAGAATCGGCACTTCTTGAAGAACTTTCTTCTTTGCCCGTATTCGATGTGTTCATAGCCAAGAAGGAGTCATGAAATGACTTTTGAAAAAGAACAGGAACTTGTAATTCAAATAAGAAATTACATTTCGGAAAATATAGACTTAACGCATACTTCCGATGAGGATTTAGAGGCTAAGATAAAGGAACTGACTGAGGAACGACTTAGGGGTGAGTACGTATCCATAGAACAGACCATATCCATTAATGAGCAGGTTTACAGCTCGTTAAGAGGCTTCGGATTGCTTGACAGTATTATTAAAGACGAAACAATAACGGAAGTAATGGTTAACGGTCCCGACAATATTTTTATAGAGCAAAACGGACGACTCACCAAGCTTCAAAAGAAATTTGAAAGTGAAAAGAAGCTTGAAGACGTAATTCAAAGAATTGTTGCTTTGTCGGGAAGAGAAGTCAACCAGGCAAGCCCCATATGTGATACGAGACTTCCTGACGGCTCCCGTGTTAACGTGGTTATCCCGCCGATTTCTTTAAGCGGTCCAATACTTACCATCAGACGTTTCTCCAAAACGCCTATGACGATTGAGAAACTCATACAGTATGGTTCCATTACCGAAGAAATCGCAGAGAAACTTCGGCTGCTGGTAGAGGCCAAATACAACATCTTTGTATGTGGCGGTACGGGCTCCGGAAAAACAACATTTCTGAATGCTTTGTCCAATTACATTCCGAAGGATGAACGTATCATCACTATCGAGGACTCGGCGGAACTTCAGATAACAGGCGTTGCCAACATAGTCAGGATGGAGACCAGAAATGCCAATGCATCCGGTGCCGGGGCGATTTCCATAAGAGATTTGATTAAGTCGTCTCTTCGAATGCGTCCGGAGCGAATTATAGTAGGTGAGGTCAGAGGAGCCGAGGCGTTAGACATGTTACAGGCCATGAATACCGGTCACGACGGTTCACTTTCAACCGGACATGCCAATTCCGCAGAGGACATGATATCCCGTCTGTGTACAATGGTTATTCAGGGAGCGGAAATTCCCATAGAAGCCATAAGGGACCAGATAGGCTCGGCGGTGGATATCATCATTCACTTATCAAGACTTAGGGATAAGTCCCGTAAGACTATGGAAATATCCGAGATTATCGCTCACGGAAGCGGAAAGCTTTCTTTAAACAAGTTATATGAATTTGTGGAAGATACAGAACTTTCCACAGCCGATAAAGTGGTGGGGTCACTTAAGAGAACCGGCAATAAAATGATTCAGACTCATAAATTAGAATTATACGGGTACAGGGGTGAGTTTTGATGTTTAAAAAGAATAAAGAGCCCTATGAAGAGATTAAGACTCTCATAGGCGAAGGGGTCGACTATAACGTGTACACCCCAAAGACTCGTGAGAAAATCCTATGGTATCTCATCGGGCTTGCGGCAGTAACGTTTGTAGTACAAATTTTCTTCGATCGAATTATTATTTCTTCGGTCATTGGGATTGTGGCGGGATTCTTCTTTATCCCCCTATTTACAAAAAGAAAAATTGCAAAAAGAAAATCACACCTGGTGGGTCAGTTTAAGAGTCTTCTTGAGACGTTGTCCACCTCTATCGGTGCGGGCAAGAACGTATATGATTCTTTTAACGGAGCCATTAACGACCTTGCGGTTCAGTACACCGAGGACGCGGACATTGTAAGTGAAGTAAAGCTTATTTGTCAGGGCCTTAACCATAACTTTGCGGTTGAAGACCTGCTTAACAACTTTGCTGACAGAAGCGGACTTGATGATGTAAGAAACTTTGCAAATGTGTTCTCCACCTGTTACAGCAAGGGAGGCAACATCAAAGAGGTAATGCACAATACTGCGACCATTATCAAGGAGAAGATTGAAATATCCATGGAGATAGAAACCATGGTGGCCGGACGAAAGAATGAGCAAAACATTATGTTAGTGATGCCGGTTGTATTTATTCTTTTCCTGCGAGGTATGGGCGGAGACCTTATCGATTTGGAGTCTCCGATCGGGCTTTTGTCGGTTGCAGTAGCGCTTGTATTTTTTGTAGTGGCATATTTGCTCAGCCGTAAGATTTTGGACATTAAGATTTGAGGATACAAAGATGGAAATAATTTTAATGGCAGTTTATGTGGTTTTCGCAGGCTTCTGGATATTCCTTCTTTTAAGGGGAAGCAAGAACTACGCGGGAATGGTAGAACCTCTCGACAAGAAGAACTATATGCTTAAGAATCTCTACCCCGTAGGTTTTGAATTTTTAAGTCTAATACGCTATAAGTTTCAGTCCAATTCAGACAAAAAAAGACTGGAACAATGCAAGGTAATATTTGGCGAAAAGTACGGTGAGTACTATTTCAGAGTCAGCATGGCGGAGAGATATACCTATTTAATTACGTATCTGATGCCGTCACCGCTTTTCGGTCTCATATTCCACAATCCGGTTTTTTGCATCGCGGGACCGGTGGTGGCATTTGTAATGTTTTATTATGCCGACACCAAGATAACGGACATTACCAAGAAGCGTGAAGAAAAAATAACAGATGAATTCTGCAACATGATTTCCAAGATGGCGCTTCTTATTAACGCCGGAATGATTACCAAAGAAGCCTGGGACAAGATAGCCGATTCTTCCGAGGGAATCCTTTACGATGAAATGAGACGTGCGTCCAAAGAAATGTCAAACGGTGTTTCCGAAATAGATGCATACATCGGCTTTGGCGACAGATGTGATGTTGCGATAGTTAAGAAATTTGTATCCATGCTGGTGCAGAACCTTTCCAAAGGTAACAAAGAACTGGTGGACTTCTTAAGAAGCGAATCGGCTCTCAGCTGGGAAGAAAAAAAGCACCTTGTAAAAAGAAAGGGTGAGGCGGCATCCAGCAAACTGATGATTCCCTTAACCCTTATAATGCTCGGTATTTTTGTAATGATTCTTGTACCGATTTGTTCCAAAATCGGTTTTTAAGAATAAATATCAAAGGAGGAAACTTATATGTACAGTTGTGTAAGAAACTGCGTTTTTTACGGCAAGATGAAGGTAGACGGCTTCTTTAGACGTCTCTTCAAAGAAGAAGCGGGCGGAGCAGAACTTATTGCAACACTTATCATTATCGGTATTGTGTTGATTCTTGCATTTGCATTCAAGGATAAGCTTGCAGAACTCGTAAAGAACATTTGGAACAACCTTATTGTTAATGGTTCTCAGGACACGAACCAGAAGGACGTAGGAACGGAGTGGAAGTAACCATGAACCGAAGAAGAGGCAGCGCTTTTTACAATTTCATACTTAAGGCAGAAGGTAATTCTTTGGTAGAGAATGTAATCGTGCTGCCTCTTATTTTCCTATGCATTTACTTTATCATTATCGGGGCGTTTTTCGTTCACGATAAGATAACACTTGATGCGGCAGTTGAAAGGGGTGCGGTATACGCGGCAAAATGTGTGTCCGACCCCAATTATGCCGAAATAAGTGCTTCGGTTTACAACGAAGAAGACGGCTACACGATGAGCATGGCAAATGTTTCCGGAGCCAACTTTTCAGAAGTCGGGAAAGATATTCATCCATATCGATATGTGATGTTTACATATAAAGACGAAATAGAGAATGCTGTCCATGATTATACTTACGAGATAGTATCCAGAACCAAGATTCCATGGAGAGAAGTCAAACCTGAATTTGTAAAGTGTACCATTAGCAATTATGTGGTATATCAGGAAGTTTCTGTTTCGGCAAAAGCTTCTTATCCAATACCGAAATTGTTTGCGTTAATAGGTTTGCCAACAGAAATTGTCTATGAAGCTTCCGCTACGGAATCGGTTACGGATCCGGACGAGCTTATCAGAAATGCAGATTTAATTGTAGATACAATAGTAAAAGTAGACAGTATGACGGGCAATCATCTCAAAAAAATAACAGATGCTCTTGAACGTTTTACCGCACAGATTAAGAATTCTACTTTTGCCAAATTTATTAACTTGAAATAAGAGAATGGGAATTATGAAATCACTTAAGTTTAAAAAGCGATTGAAGGGTTCAATTACCATACTTTTGATAATTATACTTCTTCCGTCCATACTTCTTTCCGGAATTATTGTAGATACATCAAGAGTAAATATAGGTAAAGCTACTATAGACAGTGCAGGTGACCTTGCCCTGAACTCTGCTCTTGCCAATTACGACACTGTGGTCAAAGAAGTATATGGTCTTTTTGCCATGACACAAAACATGACAGAAGAAGAACGGAATGAGGAAATACGTAAATATTTCGAAAGGACTTTGGTTTCTTACGGAGTTACGGACGAAGCTTCCGCCGGCGATTATCTTAATTCACTTCTGGGAGATTTCAATAATTTGATTGGAGGTACTCCCGACGGTGATATAAAGACACTTCTCGGAATGGAAATTCCGAAGGAGGACTTTAAGATTGTTACACCTGAAGCCTCATCTCTCGCCAATCCGGCTGTTATGCGTAAGCAGATTGTAGACTACATGAAGTTTAGAGGACCGATTAATTTTGGCCTCAGTATTTTTGATGTAGTTAACAGTTTCTCAACTATTGAAGCTCAGGCAGACGTAGTAGAGAAGCAGGTAGTAGCGCAGGAAAGTATGCAGGATGTTACCGATGGATGTAAAGACACCATTGAGGAGATAAGAACGTACGATAAGAAACTGAAAGAAATCCAAAGCGGTGATAAAAGCGTTAAAGGCAAATTCGCGTCAGGAGACGAACTTATAGTTCCTGTTGAGTTATATGAGAAACAGGTACTCCGATACAGATCTGATAAAGATGATACGCAGGAGGACTATAAGTGGGACTGCAGCTACGAGCACATTAACCGATTACTCATGTGCTTTCTGCTTAAAGTTCCGGAAACCAAGGGCATGTACCTCACAAAGATAAATGTGAATAATAAGTCTGAATATTTTATTCAGGATGATGGTGTGCATAGCGGTAAGTCCGGCATATCTGTAAACGTATCCTTAGCTTCCGATAAAGACAGTGCCCAAACTCAGTTTAACAATCAAATAAGCAAACTTTCGACATCATCGACATATTATTCGAATGCAAACAAGTACACGTCATATGACTTTGTAAGTCAGAGCTATGTAAATATGACTGATAAAGTTATATATAAAACGACTGAAGATTCAGCAATTGAAAGTTTTACGGAATACGAAAAGTTTATGACCGATACCGATGGGGCAAAGGTTAAATACGCTGATATTAAGGCGGTATTCGAAGAACTGTGTATTCTGGAAAAGATTTACAACAATTGTCATTCAAAGCTTCAAAAAGTTGAGGATGACGCAAAAAAAGAGATGGACAACGCTGAAAAGCCTCTTAAAAAAGCCAAAGAAGAGTTGGCGGACATAGAGAGCGATATATCTGATGCGGAAAAAGATTTGGCTAAAGCCAAGACACCGGCTGCTATAGCATCAGCCCAAAGTCGTATTGACGATTTAGAAAGTAAAAAAAGTGATAAAGAAGATGAAATAGATGGACTACAGGATACATACGACAGCAAAAAATCTGATTATGATAACGCCAAGGCGGTAAGAGAAAAATGTGAAGCAGATTATAAAGGGTGTACCGGTAATTACATGACATTAAGTGATAATTATATTTCCGATCTTAATGATTATGCACGATATCAGGAAGCTGCCAAAAATGTTGTTACTGATGAAGTCAAAAAAATAAACGGTCAGTTTGTCAAGATTGTCGAAAATCTTGAGAGTTTGTCCTATTCACTTGATACCACAGCACTCTACCTGGGAGAAATACTGGTGGCGGTTAAGCAGTATGACGGTAATGTAGAGGCGTGGAGAAATGCCAATAACAATTATACATCCGCAAACGGTAAGGATACATTCAGTGCTGCAAATGCGGGCGAAATAGAGTCATCGGTTAAAAAAATCAGTGATGAACAGGTTGAGGACTTAAAAAAATATGTTCAGTCTTTGGCTGAAGAATATGAAACTCTGTACAACTTTATAATCGATGACAGTACGAATAATTTCAAATATGGTACCAAAAAGGTCTACAACATTGCCTCATATAATGATGCGTTCAATATGGCCAAAACCAAGAAAGACGCACTTCCTGCTATCGTAACCAAGTCTGACGCGGATACAATGTTTGACAGTTTATATGCCAAAACAGAAACGCCTAACGTTTTTTGCGACCAGGGAATTATATTGAGCCTTGTTGACCCGGATATTGTACCGCTAACGTTCCTGATGTATCTAAACAGCACTTATCCGCCGGAAGAATCAGCTACTGATGAGCAAAAGCAAGACAAAGCCACCTATGATCAAATGATGGACAATCTTGAAAGCGACAACAGCGGTGACAGTATTGCAGACGGCGATGATTACACAGGCAAGTATCTTGATAATGGCGGTGAGAATACTACTGTAGATGGTAATCCGCTGGCATACACTTATGCAGACAAAGGAGATATAGGCAGCGAAAACCTTCCTTCATCCATCTTTGCAGCTTCAAAAAGGGATGCAAGCGCCAAGAACCTTGACATTAATCAAAGCGGAGACAAAATAGAAGCTTCCCAAAGCTTAGCAGACAATAAAGCAGGTTTAAGTTCACTTGTGAGCGGAATAAAGAATATAGCAAGCACTTCTTTGGAGAACATATATATCATCAATTATATATTCGAGAACTTCTCATATAACACGATGATGCAGGATATCATCATGAAAGGTGAAGGAGTGCAGAATGGCGATACAGTTTATGCGATTAGTGCTACGCAGAAGCTTAAAGATACGTCAGTAGTTTCGAAATATAAAGACAAAGCCGTAACATTAAGTAATATTCCAAAGAACGCTTACAATAACTATCTTTACGGCGGAGAGATTGAGTATATCATATATGGCAATCATAATCCGAAATCAAATGTTACCTCTGCTAAAGCTACTATTTACGCTATTAGATGCGGATTCAATATGATATTTGCCTTCACTGATTCTGAAATCAGAAATACAACCAGAAGTATTGGCGTTGCTGTTCAGGCGGCTACGATGGGCGTAGTTCCTTACCAGGTTGTGCAGGTTGTTCTTCAGTTGGCATTGGCTTTCGCTGAATCTGCAATAGATTTAACCTCATTAAGTAACGGTCTTAGTGTAGTTCTTGTAAAAAGTAAGGACACATGGAACTTGAGCCTTAGCAATGCGACAAAAATGGCAGGTAACTATTTGGCGGAAGTGGCAAGTGATTATGCAGGGAAAGCAATACTGACAGCCGGTGAGGCGCTTCAAAAAGTGGTAGATGCCAAAGCAGAAGACTTAGCCAATTCGGTAAGTAAGCTGGGTGAAGATTTGAGCGCTGCAGCTAATAATGAAATTGAAAAAATAGTAGGGCAAGGTTTCGAATATTTGGAAAACAAACTATTTCTTGCATTGGAAGAAATATCGTTAACCGACTATAACGGTGTTACGGCAACTGTTAAGGGTGTCCTTGATAATACGAAAGTTATGTCAAAGACAGATATTTTAGCTTACGTTGACGGAAAAATTGATGAAGCATATTCCTCCTTTGAAAATGAAATAGCTGACGAACTGAGTGGAATTCCATTGGCAGAAGATGCTCTAATGAATTTGATAAAAAGCGGGGCAGGAAATGTTGTTACAAAATTTAAAAATGAGGTACATACCTATATAGATACAAATTATATTTATAACGGAAATACCAATAATGTGACAACGTTGATATGTAACAAATTAAATGACTGGCAGAATTTTGCTATTAGTGAAGTCAAAGCAGCGACGAAGTTAGAAGATTTAACAGACTATATCAACGGAAAGGTTCAGAGTATAAAAAATGAAGCAGTAAATTCATTAAATACATATATTAGTGGTTATGCAAGTGATTTATCGGAGGAGACCGCCGCTGCTATTAAAGAAAAGGTTACCGGTTATACAAATTCTTTCGTTGACAAGTATATTCCGAGTAATGCTTCTTCAAATCTTGGCAACTCTTTATCCGGAGGTAAGAACAGCGAATCGCTATCGTCGATAATTAAGCTTGGATACAAGGATTATTTGATGATTTTTGCTTTTATCGAGATGTGCACTCCGACAGGAAGCGACAATGTTCTTGCAAGAATTGCAGATGTCATACAGCTAAATATGCAACATACTACTGAAAGCAGCACGTTCGCGCATAAAAAGGGCGGCGAATTTTTGATGAAAAATGCTTATACATATGTTGGAGTGGAAGCCAAGGTTAAACTTGATATGCTCTTTATTGATATGGACTTATTCAGAAGGTCCTTCGATGATGAGACTGGTACTTATGACACTACCCTAAGTAAGTATGGTGTAATAGAGTACACTGGCTTACAGGGATATTAAATAAAAGGGAGTATTTTATGATGAAAAAAAGAAATGTAACAAAAAAGATTGCATTAGTAGCAATGGCTGCATTAATGGCTTTAGGTATGGCTGCATGCGGCAAGAAAGACAAGGATGATTCGGATAAAGCATCTGTATCATCAAGCACCACTGTATCCCAGGAAAAGCAGAATAATGGTTCTTCTGTAAGTAACGAAGAGAAGAGTTCTGCAGAGGATGATGGTCATGATTGGCCATTCATGGGAGAGTCTTTTGGGAAAAAATATGTTGTTGAAACATATAAAAAATGTGAAGATTTGTCGGATTGGGGCAATTATGCAGATTTTCAACTTGCCGGTACAACTATGTATATAAAATATCCTGTGCTCATACCGACAGGCGATAACCGAATTGCTTATCAGGGTGATGGTACCGTTGTTATGGTTGTGCCCATGTCCGGAAGTATCAGCGATAGCATTAGTGGATTAGAGTCGATTCTTCAAGTGGCTATAGATAATCCCGACAGTCCGAGATCTCCCATTTTTATGATGGTATCACATTTTGGAGTTCATACGGATGGATTTGTTGACATGGCAATTGATTCTTCAACAACAGAAACAGTAGGACAGTACGAGTGTTGTAAGTATACGGGAACCGCAAAATACAAAATTGATACTGAGTTCAATCCGGATGAACACTCTGTACAGTTTGTAGCATATGCGACGTATGCAAAATGTAATAATGCACCATTTTATTGGTTGGTATTTGATGAGACCAAAGATCAGACAATGGGAAGCGCTTTGGCTGACTATGCTAAGAAGATGGGCTATACAATCGTAGAGGATTCAGAATAATGACTCCGAATTCCTATGTAAGCCGGAGTAATAGAGACTTCGGCTTACAGGGATATTAAATAAAAGGGAGTATAAGAATGAAAAGAAGAAATTTATCAAAACGAATTGCAGTAATTGCTATTGTCGCAGTAATGACATTAGGTATGATCGCCTGCGGCAAAAAGGACAAAGAGGGCACAGATACTTCAGTGTCTTCAACCGGCTCAGTTTCTCAGGACAGTAAAAAAAATGAAACATCGGTAACAAATGATGAAAAAAATGTAACATCGGATGACAGTCATGACTGGCCTTATATGGATGAGTCATTTGGCAAAAGATATGTTGTAGAAACGTACAAAAATTGTGAAGACTTATCAGAGTGGGGAAATTATAAAAAGTTTCAATTGCATGATTGCGCTGTATATATAAAATTCCCTATTCTTATTCCTACAAGTGATAGACGTATAGCATACCAAGGAGATGGCACAGTTGTCATGTTTGTTCCTATGGGAAATTTAGGAGAACAGATAAATGGATTAGATACAATTCTCCAAGTTGCTATTGATAATCAGGAAAGCCCAAAATCACCGATTTTTATGATAAAGTCTCACTTTGGAATTCATTCAGAAGGCTATGTTAACATTTCGATAGATTCATCTAATGCTGAGACTATCGGACAATATGATTGTTACAAATATACTGGTTCTGCGAATTATGTCGTCGATAAGGAATTTGAACCAGATGAACATACGATTCAATTTGTAGCATACGGTACTTTCGCTAAAAGCACTAATGAGGCCTTTTATTGGTTAGTATTTGATGAGACCAAAGATCAGACAATGGGAAGCGCTTTGGCTGACTATGCTAAGAAGATGGGCTATACAATCGTAGAGGATGCAGAATAACGACTCCGAATTCCTATGTAAGCCGGAGTAATAGAGACTTCGGCTTACAGGGATATTAAATAAAAGGGAGTATAAAAATGAAAAACGGAGAAAATACAGTAGCGATGACAATAGATTTATCTGACACTGAAACTGTAGGTCAATATGAATGCGGACATTATACGGGAACGGCATGCTACACCGAAGAAAGTAGCGGTGAGGAGAAGAATGTACCTTTTGTAGGCTATGCAACATTTACAAAAGGCAGTAATGAGCCGGTTTACTGGATAGTCTTTGATGTATCGGAAGACAAATCTCTTGGCTCTACGATAGATGATTATGCAAAAAAGATGGGTTATACGCTTGTCGATGATCCCGACACCAAGTAATAACTGAAAATGAGGGATATAAGGCTTTCTGAACAGAAGATATATACAATTTTCAAAATGAAAGCCGAAAGATATTATGTGTAAAGAAGACATTCTGAAACTTTTGGAGCAAATTGATTTTTTGAATCGCTCTAAAAAATTGGCAGAAACACATAGGAGAGACGGAAAAGAAGATATTAGTCTTTCCAAAGAAGAAATTTTTGAAGTTATAAAAAAATACGGATTTGTTCCCAAATACAGTAAAGCAGGAAATACGTATTCTGTAACAGAAAAAGTGACAGAGACTATTGAGATTAGGATGGTCTTTGAAATAAAATATTCCGCTATAGGCTTTAGATGGACGGTATATGAAAACGACAAATATATATTCGGAGGCCCGTGGCTTGTAATTGAGAGAGCACTTGCTAAAGATTTGGATTATAGAGTGGGTCGGCCGGTTTATAATTCGAAGGATGAATTTGAAGAGATTCTTTCGACAGAAATTCAAATGTTTGTAGATTTTCGAAATGCATTTCTATAATTATGTGAGGATTATTGCCCTTGTTAAAACGAATACTTAACCGATTAAAAGAAAAATGTGGCGCGGCCACCATAGAAGCAGTTGTTGCTTTTACCGGATTTTTGTTTGTCATTATTACGATTCTGAATGTGGCAAATTATTGTCGTGCGCAGATGATTATATCCAATGCTGTAGATGCTGCTGCGAGAGAACTTAGTCAGTATTCGTATTTTTACAACATGACCGGCATGCAGAAGTTCAATAATTACGTGAACGAGAATGCTGGCATCGGAGCTGCCAATATCAATGACGTAATCGATGGCACCAATTCGGTTTATACAACTTTGTCGGGGGCTCTTTCCGATACGACAGATTATGGCAATCAGCTTGCTGATAAGATTGATAACCAGAATCTTACATATCAGGATATTCAGACCGCGGTACTGAAGCTTGACACCAATTCGACCAATATAATGTCTTCCATTACCACTATGGAAGCTAAGTTCAGTTCGGTCGAAAGAAACCCACTTCTCTACATGAAGAGCCTTGCAGCGGTTGCCGGCGGTGAAGCGCTTGACCTTGCGAAGTCATATGTAATAGCGGCTCCTCTTGCAAAGCTGTTTACATCGGTAAATATCAATTCAGGTGACACCTCAGTTCAGCAGTACCTTGAAAACCTTGGAATTGTTGGGGGCTTTGACGGTCTTAACTTTAATACGTCAACAATATTTACGGCATCTGCGCCAGATGAAATTCATCTTCGTTGCTATTACAAGATTTCTCTTTGCAATTTTGTTGACAAGTCTTTGTTTGAAATACCCATATGCAAAGAAGCAGTCTGCCGCGCATGGCTCGGAGGCGATGACAACCCTGTTAAGGTTTCTGCACAGGCCGCAGTACCTGCACCTGAAGATGATGGCTCCAGAAGCACGCCGGAGCAGGCTGATGCAGATGTTTCCGGTGGAGAAGTGGCTGATGGCGACGTTTCCGGCGGAGAAGGTGGTTTGCCAATTGTAGGTGCAGATGATGAAGAGAAAGGTGATGATTACCTGGCTCTCATTTCTACCTTAAGAGACGAAAACTCTAGTCAAGAGGAAAAAGAAAAAGTTTTTAAAGAATACATAAATACAGTCAATGCCGAAGGTGGTGCGGATTATAAGACTTCTCTTGACATATATAGATTGTCCTTACAGTTTGATGTTGATATAGATAAATTGGGACTTGTTTCTACAGATGGAAAAGAGATTAGTGCAGAAGCTTTAGACATTGCATTGGCTGAGAGTGTGACAGATTATCCTAGTTATATGGAAATGGTCAAATTTTACGGTAGCGTATCCTCTATGTCAATTGAAGAGAAACTAGATAAGATTGGCGGACATTATGAAGATTATGCGTATAAGAAAGATATACTTATTCCGCTAGATGCATCATACTTACTTGATATTAATGAGAGAGATGGATTTGTATATGACTGGGGGGAGCATGAAGGATTTAGAGACGGGTATGCTGCCATGTCCAGAGATGGAAAAGGACTCCCTGCTTATTGGGATAGATACGGAGCAGGAAACGGTAGAAACTTTTCTGATATACCGAATGATCGTCCTGCATATACTGCTGACGAGAGGGCGATTCCTTATGTAACTAATACGGATTGTTATCACAGCGGCTCTACTACATCGGATTTCTATTTCGATTTTTGTGACGCTGTAAGGTCGGGTGATTTGGGAGAAATAAATAAAGTTTTGGTAGAGAATAGTATCGGGGAAATAGAGCAAGATGAATTTAATGCCTTGATTAAAGAGTATGACTCATATTTAACAAAGCTAAACGATGAGTTTAGATATGTAAATGATGAGGGTAAAGTAGAAACTTTTGATGCTCCATATGGAATATCAGGGGAGGCTGCTGCATTCAAAGACTTAGAAGGTGGTGCGACTCAATACTTTACGCCATTTACTGTTAAAACGTTAGAGACTTATGGAATACTGCATGAATAAAAATAATGTTGACACGATTAGTTATGAAAAAGCATTTTACGAATTTCTTGTAGATTGGAGATAACTTTGAACGGTTCAAATTCTGAAGAAAGCATATATGACGTTTTTAATCATAAATTTCTGGGTGAAATCAGCGATGGCACAAAAATGGGCAGATGGTCGGTAGGATACTATTACTCGGAAAATGTTAATGCCTGGTTTCTTGTCAAAACACGAGAAACAACGCAACAAATAAAGCTAATGGCCGTCAAGAAAGACAAAGTCATCAGTTTGTATGAAGAACTGTGTGAAGAATATGCCACTGTTGCGCAGAGGATGGTTGGTAACCTGCCTGACGGAGTATTAACCAGTAATAAGGAACTGGAAGAAGAATACAAAAAGCAATACGCCAAATTCGTCGGTGAGCGAAGTGATAGAAAGCGAGAAAAGAAAAAGAAACAGATAGAAGAAATGGTTGAGCAAGGTAAACGTATACGAGAGTTAAAAGATACTCATTACATAGATTACATTAAATACAATTATTTTTCACGTTATAGTCCGGGTAATGATCGAAAGGACTATTTATGGATTAACAAAAATGGAGATCTGGTCTTCCAAGGTAATTATTGGCATGGCGGAGAATGCTACTTGATAGGCAGCTCCATTAAAGGAATCAGAACTTGTTTTGAGGAAGTAAAAAAGCTGATTAAAGAGTATTGTGAAAACAAAACAGGGTTCTGCATTGAGCAAATAAATGAAGATATTTCAGACAGTTCAAGGGAAATGGCCGGCTATTTAAGAAAAACGATAAAAATTGATACCCTCAAAGCCGAAGATATTGAGGCTATGTATGACAATATGTTAAGAACACGCGAGTTTCCATCAATTGAAGACATAAAGGCTGTTAAAGAACGTTATTACGAACGTAATCGATGGGAAAAGGAAAATCGTTAAATGAAAGAATAATAGGCGTGTGACAAAGTCCGCTGAATTATAAAAATATTTTTTCAAATTGAAAGGAGAAACACATGGTATTCATTATTATTTTACTCTTAATCGTTGTAGTTGCAGGTTTGACAGGATTCTTTGTACTGCGCTCAAAGCTTGAGAATAAGATTACCGGAGGCGTTATGAAGGCGACGGGACTTGGAAACAAGCTTAATTCGGTGTTTGATGAGCAGAACAAAAAGGCCCTTGATAAGCTTGAGGCTATGTACAAAGAAGGCAAGATTACTGCCGAACAGTACGAAAAGAGAAAGAAAAACCTTATGCAGGATTTTGATTTCAACAAATAAAGAATGAATGGATGAAATTATATGGGCATGGTATTAGTGGTGGCACTCACCTCATTCTTGGCGGTGTTAGGGTACTTTTTTTTGAATTATTCATTCAAAGAAGAGGGCGAAGACAAGAAATTTCTGGATTTGAAACCCAATAAGAAAGCACTTATAGTAGCAGGTATTTTTTTTGTAATCGGTATACTTACGGGGCTGTTTGAAATATATCACGAGAAGGCGGCGACGGTAATTATTATGTCGTATCTTATGCTTCTTTCGGTGTTATATTTTGCGGCAATTGTGGACTTTAAAAAGTCGATAATTCCTAACAGCCTTATAATTGCCGGACTCATAATGTACCTGACATTTGCACTGATAAGCATTTTTGCGGTAGGTGTGAATGCTAAAAGCTTTTTGCTTATTTCGGTTGCGGGCGGATTGATTATCGGCGGACTGTTACTGCTGGTCATGCTTATATCCAAGAATGCGCTGGGAATGGGAGATGTAAAGCTTTTCTTTGTGGTGGGACTTATGCTGGGGCTTAAGAACTGCTATGAAGTGTTGCTGATCTCCATGGTTATTATGGCCCTTACGGCTATCGTTCTTTTGCTGCTAAAGAAGGTGGACAGAAAGACAGCCGTTCCCATGGCTCCCTTTATGACAATCGGCTTTATGATATGCCTTGCATTGGGAATGTAATTTAGATTAAGAGTGGTTTTGGAGGTACTTAACCTATGAAGGTTAGGATAATTGCAATTATTTTGGTAGTCCTGGCGGGGCTTGGTGTATTCTTTGCCGTTATGAAGGTGAATAACGACAAGCAGGGTGAGTTTGATTCGTACATAGAACTCGCAAGAAAGAATGCGGAAAAGAATATCCCATACAATGCTATCAACTATTACAGGAGAGCTTTTGATATAAAGTGCGACGATGAGGACATCTTCGTCGAATATATTAATCAGTGTGAGATTTTGGGCGGAGATTTCTATTATGATGCCATTAATGAATACGGAACCCGTTTTCCGGATTCGCCCAAACAGTATGAAGCTCTTTGCAAGTTCTATTATGACGGGCAGGATTACAAAAACGTCTTTAAAGTAGCGCTGGAAGCCAAAGACAAAGAAATTGCCACGGATGCCGTAAGAGAAATGTTTGTTGATTCGAGATATAAGTATAAGTACCTTAAAGGAGGTCTCTCGGAGGCAACAACATTCTTGGGTAAGTACGCAAGAGTAAAGAGAGATGAATTCTATGGATTTATAGAGGACAGCGGTGCTTATCTTATTTTTCCCAAATATGAAGAAGCAGGTTTCTTTGCCGGAGATTCAACGGCGGTTAAGGATCAAGGTGAGTGGATGATGATTAATGAACTGGGCTACAAGGTTGCCGTGTGCTCAAAAGAACCTCAGTCTCTTTCATACATCAGCAACGGTCTTGTGCCGGTTGAAGTCGATGACAAATACGGCTACATGGATACGGCCCTTGTGGTTCCCGATAATCTTTCCTACGATTATGCCTCTAATTTCAGAAACAATATCGCAGCAGTAAAAAAGGGCGAGAAATGGGCGCTAATCAATACTTCTTTTGAACAGATTACGGACTACAAATTCGATGACATTTACATCGATGATTTTAATACATGTATTTCAAACGGTGTGGTTATAGCCAAAGAAAACGGCAAATACGGCCTCTACGATGCCACAGGAGCGTCGCTTTCCGAGGAAAGGTACGATGAGATATATCCCTTCGTAAGCGAGGAATATGCGGCTGCCAGAGTGGGGGATTTGTGGGGCTTTATAGATAAAACCGGTCAGATGGTAATGGAGCCCAAGTATGAAGGAGCCAAGTCCTTCTGCATAGGTCTTGCACCGATTAAAACAGGAGATTACTGGGGGTATATCAATACCGACGGAAAAGTATGTATCGACTGTACTTTTGAGGATTGCATACCCTTTAGTGAGAACGGAGTAACGGCTGTCAAAGAAAAAGACAACTGGAGCTATATAAAGTTATTACTATACACGGATTAGGCGGTGAAGGTATATGAACATCTCGTATGAAAATAACACTTTGACTATTAAAGAAACCGAAGGCAGAGAGCTTGACAGTATGGGCCTTGGTATGCTGGTAAACAACGATATCGAGGGTGTTGCGAAGGTTTCTTTTTCCAAAATAAATGATATTAAGATATTCACATATTCTCTGGAGGGATTCGAACCGTTAAGAAATTCACTTAAAGGAATTGTGAAGCTGTCGGAGTTTCTTGAAGTAATCAGAAACCTTACGGAAACGGTTATCAATGCAGGTAATTATATGCTCGAAGAGCGTATGTTTTTGTATGATTTTGACTATGTTTTTATAGACCCAAAGACCAGGAAGACTTGTTTAATATGTGTTCCTCTGGATGGAGAATTTGAGGGAAACAGTCTTTTTGAATCGGTTAAGACGACTTTGTTCTCATCACAGTTTGACTATAGCGGGACCAATGAGGTATTCGGACAGGTAATTAACTTTTTAAACGGAACGGATGAACATTCTCTCGAGGAGTTAAATAACATATTGAAAACTGCCAAGACACTTGCTTCTTCGGGAAGACAGGCGAGTGTACAGACAAACGCTCCTGCGCCCGTTCCGGCACAAAAACCGCAGCAGCAAAAGGCACAGCCGATTGCACCCATGATTGAGAACAAACCTGCACCCGGAAACGGTAGCGCCGGCATTGCAATTCCTTCACAATCGGTTCCCGAGGTTTCAAAGCCTCAGAAATCCGAAGAAAAAGGAAAAGGACTCTTCGGTCTTTTTGGTAAGAAAGAAGAAAAGCCCAAAAAAGAAAAGGTCGAAAAGAAGAAAGAAGATAAAAAGAAAGAAAGCAAAAAGGAACCCGCCAAGCAAAACACCCGCATGGGATTTGCAATTCCCGGGCAGGAAATATCCATTAACGATGCGGTAAAGAACGCAGAAGAACAAACCGAATCAAAAGCACCCTCTGTTGCAGCCACTCCCGGTGTTATGAGCAATATTTCCAAGCCTGTTATGACTGCGGCGGGAAACTTTGGCGAAACAACCGTTTTGGGCCCGAGTTCAATTGGGGAGACTTCGGTTCTTGACAGTTCACTTCTCATGGGAACGAATTCATTTACCCTGGTGCGTATTAAAACCGGAGAACGCATCGATTCAGCCAAGGACAGTTTCGTAATAGGCAAAGAAAGAAGCTGTGTGGATTACTTTATTGCCGACAACCCGGCAATTTCAAGAATACATGCGGTTATTACAAGTGGCGGAGGAAAGTATTTTATCAAAGACAAAAACTCTACCAATCACACATTTGTAAACGGCAAGCTTATTGCCAACGAAACGGATAAAGAAATCTTTAGCGGCGACCGTATCAGGCTGGCCAACGAAGAGTTTGAATTTCTTGTTATGTAATTGAGAATAAGGGTACTAAAGGGAAATGGGAGGTCTAAATGAATTTCATAGTTGCGGCGGATACAGACATTGGTAACGTTAAGTCTACCAATCAGGACAGTCTGTCCGTTAAGGTCATTAATTCTAAATCAGGGCGGATGGTATTCGCCCTTCTTTGCGATGGCATGGGCGGTCTTTCCAAAGGGGAAGTCGCAAGTGCTGCCGTAGTCAGAGCCTTTGAAGACTGGGTGGATGTAAGACTCAGAAGCCTGTCGGAGGAAACCCTTGATTTTGAAGCAGTCAAAAGTGACTGGGAGGAAATCGTAAGAGATAACAATATTAAACTTCATAAGTACGGAGGGAGCTTAGGCCTTTCCCTCGGTACTACTCTTTGCGCGCTTCTTATAGCAAACGGTGAGTATTTCTGCATGAATGTCGGCGACTCCAGAGCTTACGTATTAAGAGATAACCTCATTCAGATTACAAAGGACCAGACCTTTGTGGCAAGAGAAGTTGAAATGGGGAGAATGACTGAAGAAGAAGCGCAAAAGGATTCAAGAAGAAGTGTTCTTTTGCAGTGTGTCGGAGCTTCTGACTATGTTTATCCTGCTTTTTACAAGGATGCCGTAATGCAAAACGATTCCTTTATGCTGTGCTGCGACGGTTTTATTCATGAAATAAAGCCTTCGGAGATATACGAATCTTTATGCTCATACAATAACTACGACGAATATACGATGCAAAAGCATATTCGTGAATTAATAGATTTAAACAAGTCAAGAAACGAAAGAGACAATATCTCAGCGATTCTTGTAAGAACATTTTAGGAGGAATCATGCTTGAGATAGGTAGTCTTGTAGACGGAAAATACAAAATTCTTAATAAGGTGGGTCACGGCGGAATGAGCGTGGTCTATCTTGCCATGAATGAAAAGGCCAATAAACAGTGGGCCATAAAAGAGGTCAGAAAAGACGGAACCGTTGACATGGAAACCGTCAAACAAAACCTTGTGGCGGAAACCGACATGCTTAAGAAGCTTAGTCACCCTTATCTTCCCAGCATTGTCGATGTAATTGAAGACGAAGAGCGTTTCCTGATTGTTATGGACTACATTCAGGGTAACTCACTTAACAGTGCTCTTGAAGAATACGGAGCCCAGCCGCAGGAAGATGTAATCAAATGGGCCAGACAGTTGTGTGATGTCCTTGGATATCTGCATACCAGAAAGCCCCCGATTATCTACAGGGATATGAAGCCTGCCAATATTATGCTAAAGCCTGACGGTAACATCACGCTTATAGACTTTGGTACGGCAAGAGAGTTCAAAGAAAAGAACCTTGCGGATACAAGATGTCTGGGAACCGTCGGATACGCTGCTCCCGAGCAGTTCGGCGGCATGGGCCAGACCGACGCAAGAACCGATATCTACTGTCTGGGCGCAACTTTGTATCATCTTGTAACGGGAAAAAATCCTTGCGAACCTCCCTACGAAATTAAGCCCATCAGGGAGATTAACTCCTCGCTTTCAAGCGGTTTTGAAAGAATTATTCTTAAGTGTACGCAGAAGAATCCCGAAGACCGATATCAAAGCGCAGCCGAGCTCATGTACGATCTCGATCACTATGAAGAGATAGACGACAAGTATCGTAAGAAGCAAAAGAAAAAACTGCTTTCTTTTGTGGCCACCTTTTTAGTGGCTGCGGGACTTATAGCAGGTTCTTTTGTCACAAGCGCAAAGGCGGCACAGAAGCTTAGAGACAATTATGACAATATTGTCATCAATGCTTCGAATTACAGCGATTGCTACAACGCGATAATGATAGCGCCGGAGAGGGAAGAAGCTTACTTAAAACTTAATGAACTGGTGGTTTCGGATTTCAATATGGATGCCGAAGAAGGCCGCGTGGTTCTTAAACTTAAGACCGGACTTGATAAGGAAGGAAAGAACGGATACTCTGAGCGATTTGATGCTCTTTCGGCTCTTAAGGAAAGTAATCCCGAAGCTTATCAGGATATTTCGTATCTGTTTGGTGAATCATACCTTTTTTACTATACGGCTGAGTCTGAAAAAGACAGATATGATTATGCGTCCAAATGGTTTTCGGAGTGTAAGGACAAGTATAAGATTGCTTCGATTTACTGTGACATGGCCGAATGTCTTAACCTCATAAGTCAGTACAACGGAGCCAAAATAAAGCAGACCGAGAAGATGTACGAAGAGTACGGAATTCTGTGGGACAAACTTAAAGCTCTCAAAGACAGTGAAAACGAAGTGGAGAGTGTTGATTCAAAGCTTCTTGTATGGACCGAGATAAATAAGGTAATCAATACCAAAGTGGCTCAAATGCTTGAAGTTACGGACAAAGAATCACTCACAGGACTTTTGACCGAAATATACGATTCCAGCAAAGAAATTACAAAGTCTGTTTTGGCTGACGACGTTAAGAAACTTCAGGCTGAAATTGAGTTAACGCTTGATAAAATTGGCACTGCCAGATAAGGAATGGGTTATGACATACGAAGAATTGATTTTGTTAAGTCGAATACTTTTAGGAGCGGGATTAGCTTTTTTTGCACTTTGCATTTTTTTGTTCTTTAAACTTCGTATTCCCGCGGTAATAGGCGACTTTAGCGGATTTACGGCCAAGAAAGCAATAGAACGGTATAACGCTGACAGTGCAGGCATGTCCAATGCCATATACAGAGGAAACGGTGACAAGTCGGCAAAAGGACCCGGTTCTCAGAAACTTTCTGCCAGAAAGGCCAAAGAGAAGGACTCCGCAGGATATAAGACGGAAAAAATATATACCGCAAAACTTGCTTTGGGTAATGAACCCGAACCTGTCAACAAAAAAGCTTTGCAAAAGGAAGTGCCCGTAATTCAGACTGGCAGCGGAGAAACGGAAGTTCTTTCCTGCGAAGCCGGTTTCGGTGAAACGGAAGTACTGTCGCAAGAAGGAAGCTTCGGTGAGACGGAAGTATTGATGCAGGAAGCAAATTTCGGTGAGACGGAAGTTCTTTCGCAGGAATCCGTAATGGGGGAAACAGCGGTATTAAGTGAAACTACAGAAAATTATGAACCGGAAGCACCAAAAGCTCAAAGCACAATGGGCGAGACTACGGTTCTCAGTGATATCGACCTTTATTCTTTTGTAGACAGCGAGGCGCAAGAATCTGCTTCCGGCGCGGAATTTGAAGTCGAGATAGATATTACGTTTGTGCATAGTAATGAAACAATCAATATATAAGGAGGAAACATGAAAAGAGAATTCTACAGGGGGAGTGGAAGAGTTAAAAGGAGAATAGCGTTTGTACTTGCTATCCTCATAGCTTTCGTGAGTACGATGGCCGATGCGGGATATGCATATGCTGTAGGACTTTCATTTTCAGAAGATTCTTTTGAGGAAGAAGAGAAAACGGATTCTCAAGATGAGTTTTTTTCTTTGAAAGAAGACATTTTAGTGAGCGAAGATGCGTTGGAGACACCGGACGGAGAAGTGGAGAGCTCTGCGGTGGCATTATTCTCACAAGGCGGGGCAACTACTCTTGGTGTGGACAATCCGGAGGGTGTCAGCGACAATGATGTATCCGACAATAACGGAGGAGGCCAGGGAGGTTCTTCCGGCGGATTTATGGAAAGAACTGTGTGGTTTGAAAAAGTTTCCGTAGGCGGAACTACGGTAGTACCTTATGGTACATCAACTTTTCAAAATCCGCTCAAGGGAACAAACGGTGCAGTGCACTACACTTCCAATAATCCAAATGTTTCGGTGGATGACAACGGAACGGTAACTTTGATTAACCGCTCCGATAATTCCTGCGTGGAAGAAGCGGTTATTGAGGTTAAGGCGGATGGTGACGGCTTTATATACAAAGATACCACAGTAAGTTACACAGTTGTATTTCAGGGCAAGGCTGTTGTTACTATAGGCAGCGTTCAGGACGTTTCACTCGGAGATTTGATTGATTTGCCTGAAGTAAACGTTGTATGCGGAAGCAGCGATGCACGTGTCCAGTATTATGTTTCGAGCGGACACCATAATTATGCATGGGTACAGGGCGACAAAATCAAAATAAGCGACTATTTTGATAAAGCTTCGGTCAACAGCGCCGAAGTTACCGTCGAGGCTATGGTATTTGCTTCATCAGACGGACGATATGTTGAATCGGACAGAGCTTCAACAACTTTTACGGTTTACAAGGTTGAGCAGGAGGCTCCTGCCTATACAAGGGAATGCAACCTTTATGTCGGCCAGAAAAAGAAGTATCCTGTTTCTTTTATGCAGGGAGCTAACGGAGCGGTAAATTATACTTCAGACAATCCCGCTGTAGCAAAAGTCGATGCCAAATCCGGCGAGGTTAAGGCAATTGCACCCGGTACAGCTAACATTACCGTTACAAAAGCTACGGATACCAGATACAAGGAAGCTTCTTCAACAATTACCGTTAAGGTCCTTGAAAATGTTGAATCCGGTAATACATACGAGATTGAAGGCACCAAGAACAATGTGCCTGACAAAAACGGCAATTACTGGTACAGGGGACCGGTTTTCCTTTTCCCCAGTTTCGGATATTGGATTTCTTTTGACAAAAATTCTTTTGAGGCCGGAAACATAACGATTCCCGAGGAAGGTGCCGACGAGGTTTCTTTCTACGCTTACGATGTGGACAACGACGCCAAAACGGATGAGTTTAAGACGGAGACCATTTACAGAGATGCAACTGAACCCGATATTGTGATTACTCAGCCCAAAGAAAGCCACCTTTACAATAAGACGGCTCAGTTTGAAGTGGAAGCAAACGATACACTCAGCGGACTTTATTCTTTGTCCTATACTGCAAAGCTTGATAATACCCAGGTTGCTTCCGGTGATATTTCCATGGGCGATGCGGAGGAATCATTTACAGGTTTGTTTGATTCTCTTGCAGACGGTGACGGAAGATACGAAATTAATTTTACCGTAACCGACTATGCCGGAAATAAAACAGAGAAAAATATAGCTTATAAGATTAACACGGTTCTTCCGGAAATTTCCGTAAGCATGAATGACGAGGGACTTGTAAGAAGCAATCCCGACGGTCTTGGATACTATGCACAGGAGAGAACCGCTCTGATTACGGTTATCTGTGATTCTGAGTGCTTCAATGGCGAGCAGGCCAAAAAGGAACTTGTATTTGATGCGGTAAGCATAAAGAAGAAAAACGGAGAAGCAAACCCGGTTAATACTATTGTATGCAGTAACTGGACCCACACTCCCGGCGAAACGGCCAGAGAAGACAAGCATGAAATGACTGTAACATTTAAGGGTGAAGGTATCTATGACTGGGCACCTTCATACACGGATGAAGCCGGTAACTTTACGAATGTGGTAAATTACGGCAGTTCTTATGATGCCACAAACTTTGTGCTTGATAATTCCAAGCCTACCGGTACCGTATCTGCTGTAGGTAAGGCCACTTGGTCATCTCTTGTTGAGAACGTTAAATATGAGACATTTCTTAATTCCACCGCGAAAATTGCAAGTACCGGTGCGGACGATTACAGCGAGATATACAAAATAGATTACTATGTGCAGCATGAAAATCGTGCACTTACGGAAGCCGAGCTTAATGATATAAGTGCAAATGAATGGAAATCTCTTGACGGGGATGCTGCACCCAAAAAGGATCATTATATTCTTTATGCCAGAATAGAGGACTACGCCGGCAATTTGGGCTATGTTTCTACGGACGGATTATTATACGATGACACGGCACCTACCGTAGGTCTGGGCGGAATCGACGGTAACGTTCACAACTCCGATGTGAATGTATCAATCGGTGCAAGCGACAGTAATACACACGGTATTTCTTCAGGTCTTGCAAGCGTAACTTATTCGGTTTCAAACGGAGTTACCACAACAGGCGGCGGTGTGCTTTATACGGCTCCCGAGGGTACCATTCCTTTGGATGCAATAGTTAACAGCGCTTCTTCGGGAGTGACTGTCGGTGCGGCTGCCAATAACACCAATGATACATCCATAAGTGTCACTGTTACCGACAGAGCAGGCAATTCAACAACAGTAGTCGGAAACATGAAGTTTGACGTGGTTAAGCCCGGTATAAGCGTAAGCTATGACAATAACAGCGGTAATACCGCATACGGCACAAAGGCATACTTTAAGGCCGGCAGAACCGCAAAAATAGAGATTACGGAGAGAAACTTTACAGAAGGCGGAGTAAGCATTGTGGCCAAGAACAATGATGGTGCCGCTCCTGTTATCAGCGGATGGTCTTCCTATGGAAGCGGTGACAGTACGGTTAATGTCGCTACGGTTTCTTTTGCTGCCGACGGAGATTATGAATTCTCTGTAGCGTGCACCGATGCGGCAGGAAACGTTGCGGACGGAGTAAACTTTGGAAAATCTTTGTCACCTTCGGCATTTGTGGTAGATAAGACCAAGCCTGTTGTAAACGTTACATACGACAACAACAATTATACGAACGACAATTTCTACGACCTGGAAAGAACGGCAACCATTCACGTGACGGAGAGAAACTATAGCGCAGACAAAATCGTCTTCACGTCATCCGCAGTTGACAACGGAATAGTGAAGCCGTCTCCCGCGCTTTCTGCCGCCAGAACATCCGGTGATGTTCATACAATGAGTGTTCCTTTCGGAAGTGATGCACATTACAACTGGAGCTTTGCATTTACCGATATGGCGGGCAATGAAGCAGACCTTCATTTCTCGGATGATTTCTACGTAGATACAACCCTTCCTTCCGTAAACCTTACGGGAGTTATGGACAAATCAGTTTACGACAGCCCCGAAATCGGCTTCAACCTTACCGTAACTGATACCAATACCGATTTAATAAGCGTAAAACTTGAATCGGTAGTCAGAGACGGCAAGAGCTTTGTGAAAAAAGAAGTCGATATCAAAACCGAAGATGTCAGAAACGGTAAGAGATTTACCATAGACAACCTTCCCGAAGACGGTGTTTATACGCTTTATCTTGAAGCAATCGATAAAGCCGGCAACAGCTATAATTCCGTTAAATACGATAATGACGGCAAAGAACCAGTGAGCGTTGCGGCGGAAGAACAATCCGACGTGATTACTTCTTTTACCGTTAACAGAGAAGGTTCGGTATTCTGGATGGACGATGAATCCCTTGAGGCAGTGGGAAGTTACTATGTGCAGGGCCTTTCCTCGGACCTTGTAATTTACGAGGTTAATGCCGACAGACTCAGTTCTCACGAACTTATGATTAACGGTAACCCGATTAAAGAAGGCAAAGACTATTCGGTTACCGAAGAGCACAGCGATAACAGCTGGTACAAGTACTCATACACAATTGACGGCTCTTTCTTTGAAAAAGAAGGAGAATACAATGTTGTGGCATCATCCGTCGACAAGAAATCAAGAACTGCCTACAGTGATGTTAAAGACCTTGAGATTTCTTTTGACATAGACAAGACCGCACCTACCATGACTCTCGCCGGGCTTGAGAATAACGGACGTTACAAGACCAGTGCCCAGACAGTAACGGTTATGCCGCTTGACGACGGCGGTAAGGTAGGCAGGTTAAGCGTTAAGGTAAACAACAACGACGGCGAAACAATAGCTACACCCTTCAGCATGGAGGGAGAGGAACTTTCTTCTTACCTTGAAGCAAATGCGGGAACCGTGGAATTCGCTATTCCTGAGGGCGTTAAGCTTTCTGTTGACATTGAATGTGAAGACATGGCCAAGTATCCCTCCAACGCTGCCAATAAGACGGTTTACTCATTTGAGAACATAACCGTTTCGGAAAATGCCATGGTAATTTTCTGGGCAGGAGCCAAGAATCTTATTATTGCGGTAGGAGCATTTGCGGTTGTCGGTGCCGGCGCTACGGTTGGAATTCTTAAACTCAGAAAGATTAAATAAGCTTTTTTTCATCTTTCCGCGAGAGGTAGATTCTTCTTGCGGAAAGATGCTCCCTTTATAGATTGCTAGTATCAAAAGACACAGGAAATAAATATAATAAGAAAACTGACTCGGCACAAAAACTTATGTGCTGAGTTTTTCTTTTGTGGTATAAGGGCGTTTGTTGTGATAGAATATTCTTTGATAAGAATTTTTGAAAGACAGGTTAGTTTATGGCACAAGATGTACTGGTAATCGGTATCGCGGGCGGTACCGGAAGCGGTAAGACGACTATTACACGGAAGATTATGGAGAAGTTTGGTGATGACGTGTCTGTTATCAGGCATGACAATTATTACAAGGCTCATCATGACATGACTTATGAGGAGCGTTCCAAACTTAACTACGACCATCCGGATTCTTTGGACACATGGATGCTTGCTGACGATATTAAAGCGTTAAAAGAAGGCAAGGAAGTTCGCTGCCCCGTATATGATTTCACCATTCACGACAGGAGCAACGATACGGAGCTTATAAAGCCTTCCAAGGTGCTTATTGTGGAAGGCATCCTTATTTTTGCGGATAAAAGATTAAGAGATGAAATGGACATTAAGATATACGTGGATACTGACGCGGATGTCAGAATCTTGAGACGTATCTTAAGGGACGTAAAAAAGCGAGGCAGAAGTCTCGACAGTGTAGTGGAACAGTATTTGAATACGGTTAAACCCATGCACGAGCAGTTCGTAGAGCCTTCCAAGAAAAACGCGGACATTATCATTCCCGAGGGCGGTCACAATATGGTGGCTCTCGATATGGTAATGGAGCGGGTTAAGGCACATATTAATAAAAAGGATTAAAAGGTTATGGCAAAACTATATTTTAAATTTGGGGCAATGGGCTCCAGCAAGTCAGCACAGGCACTTATTACCAAGTTCAATTACGAGGAGCTTGGCATGACTGTCTGGCTTATTAAGCCCAGTATTGATGACAGGGACGGAGCCGACATTATTAAATCCCGTATCGGCTTAAGTGCCAGCGCTCAGGTCATTACACCCGAGCAAAGTATTATCGAAGAGTACAAAAAAGCGGGCAAGCATGATGTAATAATCGCGGACGAAGCTCAGTTCTTCACACCCGAGCAGATAGATGATTTAAGGGCTTTGGTGGATGATGAGGATCTTCCGGTATTGTGCTTTGGCTTAAGAACAGATTTCCAGACTCACTTTTTCCCGGGTTCCCAGCGACTTATGGAACTTGCGGATTCCATGACAGAAATAAAGACGGTATGTGCCTGCGGCAGAAAGGCAACCGTTAATGCGAGAATCGATGCAGAGGGTAACATCGTTTACAGGGGTAATCAGGTAATGCTTGGAGGAAATGACAGTTATGTCGCAATGTGTCACAAGTGCTGGAAAGAAGGAAGAAAAATCCGCAGAGCAGGAGAATAGACCGACAAAAAAACCACGAGTTTTCAGGCGCATACTTCTGATTATCGGAGTGGCATGCTGTATTGTGGCCGGGGTGATGTTTTTCTTTGACGTGGTGCCCAAATCAGAGGTTGTGGACATTGAACTGGGGGACAGCATCAGCTATGACCCTCTTGACTACCTTGATGGTATGAAATGGTCGGTTCAGCTTGCCAAAATGGATTTTTCGGAGGTCGAGGCAGATAAGGTGGGAGATTATCCTCTCCACATTTCACATGGCTTCGATGATTATGAGATTACGATTTCCGTAAGGGATACCACGGCACCTAAGGTTACTCTTAAGGGGCTTAAATATGTGGCGGAATTAAATGCGGTTTCTTTTGCCAAAGATTACGTGGCGACCTGCTTGGATGTGGATTCCGATGTGACCTTTACTTTTTTAAATACAGAACAGGATGATTCCATTAAGAAGCAGGATGAAGAATCGGTGGTGTTTACCGGCGAAGGCGTTCATCCCATAACTTTAATGGCAACGGATTCTTCCGGCAATTACAGTTCTTTTTACATGTCCATGATAGTGGACTCCCCTCCGCAGATAAGCACAATTTCAGGCGATGCCGAGTACTATGTGGCTCTCGGGCAGACCATTGATTTCGCCAGAGATGTTTGCGCGTTTGATGACCAGGACGGAGACTTAACATCTGCGGTTAAGATTAAGGCTCCCGATTACACGGCCAAAGAAGGCGACTATACAGTAACCTACACCGCAACCGACTCTAACGGCCTTACGGCCCGGATGTCGGGTGTGGTTCATTCATACAGCGCTCTTAAGATTCAGGATTTATTTAATACCGACCGCTTTAAAGCCGAGAATCTTAAGGTTGAAGGCATCATTAATCCCTACGATGCGGGCTACAATATCGAAGAGGACATTGAGGGCTCAATTGCAAGAATCAAGCCCGCAGTGGTTCATATTTATTATTACAGTAACTTTGCCACCTATTGGGGCAGCGGATTCATAGTCAAGATAAACGATGACGACATAATAGTCTGTACCAATCAGCATGTGGTCAAGGACCGTTCCACCGTGACGGTGTGCCTTTGCGACGGCACCCATGTTACCGGTCGTGTGGTAGGTACCAGCGTTACTCCCGATGTGGCTTTTGTGCGCCTCGACAAGGCAGATTTATCGGATGAACTTCTTGATTCACTTAAGACGGTTCATGTTAATCTAAACTACTATAAGACCATATCCTCGCGCCCGAGATTTGAAATGGGCATGTATGTAATCTACGCCGACGGCACCGAAATGTTCACAAGATATGGCTACATCGTCAGAAAATCTGGCAAGCTGGGAGAATACTTTGAAAACTTTGATTACCCGGTTATGGAGGTAAGCGTTCAGCTAACTCCCGGAGTTTCGGGCTCCGCAATAATCGATGCCCACGGCAACCTTCTTTGTATGGCTGCTTTTTACTGGGACCACAACGGAAGTCGCGAATACTACGGTGTATCTCTTGAGGACATTCTCGATTTCTACGAGAAAGTATTCGGAGAGAGACTTGAATACTACTAATTTTTGAAAGATAAGAGCTTCAATTTGGACAAAGAAACAGACATCAGGTTAAATAAATACATAGCCATGTGTGGCATATGCTCAAGACGCGACGCCGACAAACTCATCGAAGAAGGCAAGGTCACCATTAACGGAAGAACTGCCGAAATGGGCGACAGAGTATCCGAAGGCGACAGCGTCAAGGTGGGTAGTAAGCTTATTAAGCCAAACGATGAGACCATTGTGCTGGCCTATTACAAGCCCGTAGGCGTCACCTGTACCGAAAGGGATGCCCATGCGGCAATAACCGTCACCAAGGCTCTTAAGTTCAAAGAAAGAGTCACCTACGCCGGAAGACTCGACAAGGACTCCGAAGGCCTCCTTCTTATGACCAATGACGGAGACTTAATTCAGAAGATGATGAAGGGCGAAAATGCCCATGAAAAAGAATATGTGGTAAAGGTTAACCGCCCCATTTATCAGGAAATGCTTGATAAAATGGAAAAAGGCGTTTATCTTAAGGAATTAAAGACCACCACGCGCCCCTGTAAGGTTAAGAAGCTTTCAAAAGACACTTTTTCTATTGTCTTAACACAAGGCTTAAATCGTCAGATTCGTCGCATGTGTGAAGGCTTTAATGCAAAGGTTATTACACTTAAAAGAGTGAGAGTGGTTAATGTGGTTCTTGCGGGACTTAAGCCCGGAGAATACAGACAATTATCCCATGAAGAAATCGACAGTTTGAAAAAAGCAGTCGAAGATAAAAACAGTAAAGGAAATTGACGGGGAAATGGCAGACGACAGATCGAGAATGACAGAACTCATTCAGATTTTGAATAAGGCTAGTGAGAGCTACTACGCAAAAGACGAAGAAATTATGTCTAATTTTGAGTACGATGAGCTTTATGACGAGCTTGTCACTTTGGAAGAGAAAACAGGCATAGTTCTGTCCAATTCTCCCACACATAACGTAGGTTATGCGGCAGTTGACTTCCTTCCCAAGGAAACTCACGACCGCCCCATGCTTTCTTTATCCAAGACCAAATCCCGTGAAGAACTTGCGTCCTGGCTTACGGACAAAGAAGGCTTATTAAGCTGGAAACTCGACGGACTTACGGTAGTGCTTACTTACGAAAACGGCGAACTTTCCAAGGCCGTAACCCGCGGAAACGGGGAAGTGGGAGAGGTTATCACTCCCAATGCCCGTACTTTTATCAATATTCCCTTAAAGATTTCTTTTAAGGAGAAACTGGTCTTAAGAGGAGAAGCGGTTATTTCCTATTCCGATTTTGAAAAGGTCAATGCAGAAATCGAGGATGAAGAGGACAAATACAAGAATCCCCGTAATCTTTGTTCCGGTTCCGTTCGTCAGTTAAACAGCGAGATTACCGCCAAAAGACATGTGCGCTTAATAGCCTTTTCTTTGGTGAGTGCAGAAGGCAGAGACTTTACATACAGAAGCGAGGAGTATGACTTCTTAAGTTCACTCGGATTTGAAGTTGTGGAACATTTTAAGGTTAACAGTGATACAGTGGGCGAGAGGATAGCTTATTTTGCCGACCGTATTAAGTCTTACGATATTCCTTCAGACGGTCTTGTGCTGTGTTATGAAGACATAGCTTACGGCAAGAGCCTTGGCATGACCGCCAAATTCCCCAGAGATTCCATAGCATTTAAATGGCAGGATGAGACCGCCCGCACCACTTTAAGAGAGATTGAGTGGAGCCCGTCGAGAACCGGCCTTATAAATCCTGTGGCTATTTTTGATTCCGTGGAGCTTGAGGGTACCAGTGTCAGCCGTGCCAGCGTTCACAATTTATCCGTAATGGAAGATTTAAAGCTTGGTATCGGTGACGAAATTTTAGTATATAAGGCCAATATGATTATTCCCCAGATTGCCGAGAACCTTACGAAGAGCGGCAATATTGAGATTCCGAAGAGCTGTCCCTGCTGCGGCGGCCCCACTTCCGTTAAAGTGGTCAAAGAAGCAAGGGCCTTATACTGCATCAATCCTTTCTGCCCCGCCAAACAGATTAAGAAATTTAGCCACTTCGTAAGCCGCGACGCTTTCAACGTGGAAGGCCTTTCCGAAGCTACCCTCGAGAAATTCGTGGACGAAGGCTTTATTAAAGAATACAGTGATATATTTAACCTCGAAAGATTTCATGACAGGATTGTCACAATGGAAGGCTTCGGGGAGAAATCCTATGCAAATCTTCAGGAGAGCATCGAGAAGGCAAAGGATATTTCTTTGGCTAATTTCGTGTATTCTTTGGGCATTTTGAATGTCGGTCTTGCCAATGCCAAAGTTATATGCAAAGCTTATGACAATGACCCAGAATGTGTTTTCAATCTGACAAGAGACGAGCTTATGTCTGTAGACGGCATAGGTGAGGTTATTGCGGATTCATATATCAATTATTTTGCCAACTGCAGCAACAAGATGGAAGTCGACAAGCTTCTGTCCATAGTCCGAATGCGTAAGGAGGATGCGGTATCAGACGACTCCCCCTTATCCGGTAAAACTGTAGTTGTAACCGGCAGCCTCAATCTTTACGCCAGCAGAAAGGACCTGCAGGCGGAAATCGAAAGAAGAGGCGCCAAATTGTCGGGAAGCGTTTCGAAGAATACATTTGTTTTGGTTAATAACGATGTAAATTCCACATCCTCCAAAAATAAAACCGCCAAGGAACTTAACGTTCCCATTATGAG
>JAEEGL014021813.1_pt1 | contig 34222 bp, 21 predicted proteins | sample 9134231 | NCBI WGS metagenome assembly JAEEGL01 (sample SAMN16246548, study PRJNA631951) | gut metagenome | biome: gut microbiome; feature: rumen; material: fiber-attached | host: Bos | place: Iran: Karaj | collected 2018-10 | reverse complement strand
GAGCACATCATGCGGTGGCCATCGCCGTGGAGTGACGGCTTCCCCGGCTGGCACTGTGAGTGTACGGCCATGGGCCGCAAGTACCTCGGTGAGCGCTTCGACATCCACGGTGGCGGCATGGACCTCGTGTTCCCACACCATGAGTGCGAGATTGCGCAGGCCGTGGCCTCACAGGGCCATGAGATGGTGAAATACTGGATGCACAACAACATGATCACCATCAACGGACAGAAGATGGGCAAGTCGCTTGGCAACTTCATCACGCTGGAGCAGTTCTTCACGGGCAACCACCCGTCGCTGGAAAAAGCCTACGCGCCGATGACCATCCGCTTCTTTATCCTCTCGGCCCACTACCGTGGCACGGTGGACTTCTCGAACGATGCGCTCTTGGCTGCTGAGAAGGGATTAGAAAAACTGTTCGACGGCATGGCAGCCCTGGAGCGCGTACAGCCCTCGGCACAGTGCGATGCCGAGACCGAGCGTGTCGTGAAGGGACTGCGTGAACGCTGCTACGATGCGATGAACGACGACTTTGCTACACCGCAGGTCATCAGCCACCTCTTCGAGGCTTGTACCGTCGCCAACAAGTTGGCCGACCATAAGGCCACGATCTGTGCCGACTGCCTACAGGAGCTGAAGGAGGTGATGCACCTCTTCGTTGTCGACCTGTTAGGTCTGCAGCCTGCCGCACAGAGCGGAGCTGCCAACGAGGCCCGCGAGGAGGCTTTTGGCAAGGTAGTCGATATGGTGCTGGAGCTGCGTGCCAAGGCAAAGGCTGCTAAGGACTGGGCCACCAGTGACCAGATACGCGACGCCCTCGCCGCTGCCGGCTTCGAGGTGAAGGACACCAAGGACGGCGTGACGTGGAAGCTACTCAAGTAGTGGTGAGGCCATCATTTATAGACCAGTGTTAGAATGCGTTCTTCTTGGAAGAGCGCATTCGCTGTCTCTTGGAGGTCGTGAGGCGTGAGGCCTTCGATGTGGCGCATGATGTCGTTGAGGTCGCGCAGCTTACCAGAGTGGAGGTAGTTCTTGGCAAAGTCGAGGGCAAACTGTTCGCGGTTGTCGCTGGCAATGGTCAGCTGTCCCTGCAATTGGCGCTTGGCGGCCGTCAGTTGGCGGTCGTTCAGGGGCCGGCTCATCAGGCGGTTCAGTTCTGTGCGTACCAGTCGGCAGCAGCGTTGCACGTCGTCAGGGTCACAGCCGAAGTAGACTGCCCATAGCCCCATGTCGCTATAGCTCACCATCGAACTGTCGACGGTGTAGACCAGCCCACGGCGTTCGCGCAGCGCAATGTTGAGGCGTGAGTTAAGGCCAGGGCCGCCCAGGATATTGTTCAGCAGATAGAGCGACCAGCGTCGCGGGTCGTCGGCGGCAAAGGCCGTGGAGCCAATCATCACATGGGCCTGATGGGTGCCACGATGGCGGATGATGGTGCCAATCGCCCCCCCTACGGCCCCCGAGGGGGCTTCTATAGTTTTGGCCTCTATAGTTTTGCTGGCAGACTTATCTATCGTGTCCCCCTCGGGGGACGAAAGGGGGGCTTTTGGGGCTCCTTTTGCAATCTTCTCAAAGTCGATGTCGCCACTGGCAAAGAAGACGCAGTTCTCTGGACGGTAGTGACGAGCCGTGAAGCGGTGAGCATCGTCAGTGGTGTAGCTTCTGACCTTCTCGCGTGTACCTAATATATTATGTCCTAAAGGATTGCCTGCAAAGAGCAGGTTCTCGAACTCGTCGTAGATAAGTTCGGCAGGTGTGTCCTCATAACTCTCTATCTCCTCGCACACCACCTCGCGTTCCTTCTCAACCTCAGCCTGCGGGTACTCACTACAGAAGACGATGTCGAACAGCACGTCGACGGCCCGCTTGAAGTGGTTACGGCTGATGGCACAGTAGTAGATGGTGTCCTCCTTGTTCGTGAAAGCATTCAGCTCGCCGCCAACACCCTCGATGGCATTGATAATCTGTACGGCCGAGCGCCGCTGTGTGCCTTTGAACGAAAGGTGCTCGCAGAAGTGAGCCAGTCCCTCCTCGCCCGGCAGCTCATGGCGGGAGCCGGCCTTCACGCCGATGCCGCAGTAAACGACGGGCGACGCCGACGGCAGGTGTATGATGCGCAGCCCGTTGTCGAGCGTGCCAATGTTGTAGTTTCCCATAATCGTCAGTATTGCAGGGAACCGCGTTTGCCACGGTTCCGCTTTTGGGCTGCAAAAGTAATCATTTCCTTTGAAACCACCAAGGAAAAAGGAATGAAAAATGTCTATTTGGCGCTCTTCTGCCAGTCACTTGTCTTCAGGGTCGTCATGCTCTTCTGCTGCCATCGGCATTTGCATGCCCTCTTCGTCCCATTGCGGATAGGCGACAACGACGGCCTGATGGTCCTGCAGCCAGATGTGGTTCAGCGTGAAGGCGATGGCGTTCAGGGTCTCCTCCCGTTTCGATGGCTTCAGTTCACACTCCCATACCGTGATGCAGTGCCACCCCATTGCAGCCAGCTTCTTCTGCTCTTCCTTATCCCGTTCCTTGTTGCGCCTGATCTTCTTCACCCAAAACGCCCTGTTCGTCTTAGGAATCTTACAGCATGCGGAATTCTCAATGATCGATAGCCCCTCTTCAGATGGTGGTAACTCTACATCGTGTCCGTGCCAGAAGCATCCATTCACAAAGATGCACGTCCTGTACTTCTTCAGCACCAGGTCAGGATGTCCGGGCAGCCGCTTATGGTTCAGCCGGTATCGGAATCCACGCTTCCACAGTCCACGCCGCACTATCATCTCAGGCTTCGTGTCCTTCGACCGAATAGCTGCCATATTGGCGTGTCGTTCTTTGCTTACCAAGGCGATGATGGGCTCTTCCATATTGCTTGCGTTTCACATCGTGTGCAAAGGTACGAATAAGTGAGCGAAAAACCAAATTTATTTGTGTTTTTCCGAACGGGAGTACTTTCGAGCGTAGCTCAAAGGTACGTATTGAGCGAAAAACCAAATTTATTTGGGTTTTTCCGAACGGGAGTACTTTCGGCTACCACTGTCTGATGCCTATGGCATCGGCTGTGCAGAACTTTTGAAACTTGAATTATGCATTTTTAAGCACGTAAAAAGGCGATAATTGGGAAATAATCACTAACTTTGCACCGTTTATACTCCAGAGAAATACGACAGCGTCAGCTTGAACCCCGCCAATGACCAATCAGAGCAACAAAACCATACAGGCCCTTCGGTTTATATTTGTCATGATGATTTTCATGTCACATTTCCACTATCCCGACGTACCAATTTTCGATGCTGGTGGTGATTGCGGCGTAGCCTTCTTCTTTCTGCTCAGTGGCTTCGTGCTATCTATGGGCTATGGAAAAAAGATCGACGACAAGACGTTTAGCTTTAATCGTTATTTCAAGCGCAGACTATTCAAGATCTTTCCGTTGCACCTACTCTGTCTGGTCATCTTCCTGATTGTCTTCAGGCCATCAATTGACCATCGGCTGCTCCTGAACGTATTGTTGCTACAATCATGGGTTCCCGACGGCGACTACTATTTCTCCTACAATGCCGTGTCCTGGTTCCTTTCCTGTCTGCTATTTAGCTATGTCGTTTTCCCCTTCGCCTATCGTCATGCCAACAAGCGCACGCTGTTAGTGGTGCTTGGTTGTTACATTGCTGCCTATGTCCTAATTCCTTATAGCAAGGTCAACGCCTTGCTCTATGTGTCGCCATTGATTCGTTTTGTCGACTTTTTCCTTGGCATCATGCTCTATAAGGTCTTTAGCAGCAGAAAGGGAGATTTGACGAACGCCTCTTTCGTAGAGCTGTTATTAGTGGTATTGTTGGTCATGGCACTGATAGCCTATCCGTATACGGACGAAAAACTGCGAAACGCCCCGCTTTATTGGTTGGTGTTGCTGCCCATCATCTACGTTTTCACACAGCAGCAGGGCGTGGTGTCACGCTGTCTGCAGTGGCAAGGATTGCAATGGCTTGGAGCGCTGAGCATGCCCATCTTTATGACGCATCCCATCGTCATCCATACCATGTTTCATTTCTTTCCATCCCTACCGTACGCCGTGTTACTTGCGGCGTGTTTTGCGATAACCGTTGCCCTGAGCTGGGCGATAGATCATTTTTATTTGCGGAACTCACTATTTTTTTGTAACTTTGCACGCATAAAACCAAAACAACATTCAAAACAACTATGAAACAGATTACAGACAAGATTTACTATGTCGGCGTGAACGACCGTAACAAGAACCTTTTTGAGGGCCTATGGCCGTTGCCGGCAGGCGTGAGCTACAACGCTTATCTGATAGACGACGAGAAGACATGTCTGGTGGACACCGTTGAGGCCGACTTCTTCCTGCCGTTCCTTGAGAACCTGCGTGAGGTGCTGGGCGACCGGCCGCTTGACTATGTGGTGGTGAACCACATGGAGCCTGACCATAGCGGGTCACTGGCACTCATCAAGCAGTACTACCCTGGCGTGCAGATTATCGGCAACAAGAAGACGTTCGACATGATGCGTGGCTTCTACCGCTTGGAGGATGGACTGATGGAGGTGAAGAACGGCGACACCCTGTCGCTGGGTACCCTGACGCTGAGCTTTGTGCTGACGCCGATGGTTCACTGGCCTGAGACGATGATGACGCTCTGCGGCACAACACTGTTTAGCGGCGACGCCTTTGGATGCTTCGGTGCCCTGAACGGCGCCTGGATTGACGAGCAGATGAACTGTGATGACTTCTGGGCCGAGATGGAGCGCTACTACTCGAACATCGTTGGCAAATATGGCACGCCTGTGCAGATGGCGCTGAAGAAGCTTGCTGGCGTGAAGCTTGACTATATTTGTGCCACCCACGGTCCCGTGTGGCATCAGTATATCGAACGCGTGGTGGCCCTTTACGACCGTCTGTCGCGCTATGAGGCCGAGCCGGGACTGGTCATCTGCTACGGCACAATGTATGGCAACACTGAGCGTGCCGCTGAGGTCATTGCCCGTGCTGCTGCCGAGGCTGGCGTGAAGAACATCGTGATGCACAACGTGTCGAAGTCGCACCACTCTTATATCATTCGTGACGTGTTCCGCTACCGTGGGCTCATCGTCGGCGCACCGACCTACAACACTGGGCTCTATCATGAGATGAACGTCTTGCTCGACGAGCTGTCGCAAAAGGACATCAAGGGTCGCCTCATGGGGTGGTTTGGCAGTTACAGCTGGGCATCAAAGGCTGTTGCCGAGATTGCACGGTGGAATAACGAGAAGCTGCACTTCGAGGCAGTGGGCACGCCCGTGGAGATCCGTCAGGCCCTGACGCCTGAGACCTTTGCACAGTGTGAGGCCCTTGGGCATGAGATGGCACAACGGTTGTTGAATTGAGAATTGAGAATTGAAAATGACACCGAAAGAATTGAGAAACGAGCGACTGGCTGCGCGGCTTATCAAGAGCCTGAAGCTTCGCAACATGGAAGCCTTCTACTGCCCGACGGCAGCGGAGGCGGTGAGACAGGTGTCGGCACTGATAGCCGATGGGAGCAGTGTGACATGGGGCGGCTCGATGACCATCCGCGACATAGGCATCCCACAAGCTTTGAAGCAGCGGGGAACACTGGAGATACTCGACCGCGACGGGGTGACCGATCGCGCTGAGGTGGTGAAAATCTATGAGCGTGCCTTTAGTGCCGACGTCTACCTGTCGAGTGCCAACGCCATCAGCGAGGATGGCGTCATTGTGAACATCGATGGCAATGGCAACCGCGTGGCCGCCATCACGTGGGGACCGAAACGTGTCATCTTCGTCATCGGGATGAACAAGGTGGCGCAGACGGTGGAGGCTGCCCTGCAGCGGGCACGCTCGACAGCCTCGCCCACCAATGCTGCCCGCTTCGACATCAAGACGCCCTGCCAGATGGACGGCGTTTGCCATAACTGCAACTCGCCAGAGAGCATCTGCAACTACGTTCACTTCCTGCGCAACTCACCGCGGAGCAGACATACCGTGGTGCTTGTGGGCGAAGATCTCGGGTACTGAGGATTAAGGGACGACGTGAAAGAATATGTCAATGCCACAACTATCGTTTTTCCAAAAAATAATATCACTAATATCACAAACGACGCATGCCTTTGTATTACAACGGGTTAAAGTGTGATATTAGTGATGATGCGACTGAAGTAGATTGTCTGCACAATGCCGCGAAGCAGGAGGTAGGTGAGCAGTGCGATCCATAGTGCGTGGTTGCCAAGGGTGGGGGACAGCGCCAGATAGATGACGAAGAAGGCAACGGCGGCAATGAGGCATGCCCAGAGCATGGCCCGTGAGGCAGTGATGCCGATGAACACACCGTCCCAGACAAAGGCCGCCATGCCGGCTAAGGGGATAAGGATGGCCCACGGCAAGTAGGTGGCGGCCGTTCTGACGACACTGTCATCGGTGGTGAGCAGGCGTAGGAACGGCGTGCCGCCCACCCAGTAGACGGCCGTGAAGATGATGACCATCGTGATGCCCCATCCGAACAGGCGGCGCACGGTCTGTCGGAGCATCGGCTTGTCATTGGCACCATAATAGCGGCCAGCGAGTGCCTCGCCAGCGAATGCGAAACCGTCCATGACATAGCTGAAGAGCGTGAACAGCTGCATCAGCAGGGTGTTGGCCGCCAAGATTTCTGCCCCTTGTGCTGCCCCCGCTGCCGTGAAGTAGAAGTTGACGGCGACAAGACAAAGTGTACGCAGGAAAATGTCGAGGTAAAGCTTAAGATTGAGAATTGATAATTGGAAATTGGGGTATGAAAGCCTGCGAGCATGCGATGAAACAAGGGGAGTGTTGAGGACGGACTTACCATATTTGAAGATGACGAAAGCAATGGCGGCAGCGAACCCTGCCCACTGGGCGATGAGTGTGCCGAGGGCCACGCCTTTGACCCCCATTCCGCAGACGAGCACCAAGAAGAGCGACGTGCCGATGTTGACCACGTTCTGACCAATGGCCACGAACATCGGCGTCCGCGTGTCCTGCATGCCTACAAACCAGCCCGTGAGTGCATAGAGGCCAAGCATGGCTGGGGCACCCCAGATACATATATAATAATAAGGTGTACAGAGACGGGCCACCTCGGCCGTGGGATGCATCAGCCAGAAGGTGAGCCACTGGAGTGGCACTTGCAGCAGCAGAATGCACAGGCCAATGGTCAGTGCCGTGAGCAGGCTCTGCCGCAAAATGACGTCCACGTCCCTCAACTCCCCAACGCCCTCATTCCTCCGCTCGGCCGAAGGACGATTGCTACCATCGGGATGCAAGCACTCCTCAACAGCTTCTCTTTTCTCTCCTCTTCCAAACGCCTGAGCCGTGAGTCCGCTGGTACCCATGCGCAGAAATCCGAAGAGCCAGTACATGACGTTGAAGATCATCGACCCCACGGCGATGGCTCCGATGTGCGTAGCGCCACCGACGTGCCCCATGATTGTCACGTCGCATAATCCCAAGAGCGGCACCGTGATGTTCGACACAATACTCGGAATGGCCAACCTCAAGATGTCGCTATGGATTATTTTTGTACTTTTTTTAGCCTTCATTCTTTTTTTAATTCGCTTGCAAAGTTAGCATATTTCTTTCAAAAAAACAAAAAAGTGGCCTTTTTTTTGCACAATAGCCCCCCCCCTGTGCAATTGAAAGACAGTTTTCTTCCAAAAAATTTGCATAATTCGGAGAAAATGAGTTACTTTGCACCCGATTTTCAAGATATTATTGAAAGAGAACGTAATTATTAACAATTAAAAAGAAAAGAAACATGTCTGAAATTGAAGCTAAAGTAAAAGAGATTATCGTCGATAAACTCGGTGTTGATGAAGCAGAGGTTAAGCCCGAAGCAAGTTTTACCAACGACCTGGGTGCTGACTCACTTGACACTGTTGAGCTCATCATGGAGTTTGAGAAGTCTTTCCAGATTTCTATTCCTGACGACAAGGCCGAAAAGATTAGCACCGTGGCTGACGCCATCGCTTATATCGAGGATAATCTGAAATAAGTAAGTACCCCCCCTACTGCCCAAAGGTTGATTCTTTAGATAATGATTACTAAAGAAGTCCCCTTGGAGGCAGTAGGGGGGACTGCTTTAACATGTTTTCTATGGAATTAAAAAGAGTCGTTGTAACGGGTCTGGGTGCTGTGACGCCCGTGGGTAACACACCTGAAGAGATGTGGCAGAATCTGCTGGCAGGAGTCAGCGGCGCAGCCCCGATTACAAGTTTCGATACAACCAAATTCAAGACAAAGTTCGCCTGCGAGGTCAAGAACCTCAACGTGAACGACTATCTCGACCGCAAAGAGGCACGCAAGATGGACCGCTATACGCAGTTGGCCCTCATTGCTGCCAAGCAAGCCGTTGAAGACAGCGGCATGGACTTGGAGACCATCGACAAGAACCGTGTGGGCGTGGTCTATGGCGTCGGTATTGGCGGCATAAAGACTTTTGAAGAAGAGATTTGCTACTATGGTGCCCATCATGACGATGGCCCGAAGTTCAATCCTTTCTTCATCCCGAAGATGATTGCCGACATCGCCGCTGGACAGATTTCCATCATGTATGGTTTCCATGGCCCCAACTACATCACGTCGTCGGCTTGCGCTTCATCGAGCAACGCCCTCGCCGATGCCTTCAACCTGATTCGCTTAGGCAAGGCCAACATCATCCTTGCCGGTGGTGCCGAGTCGGCAGTGTGCGAGACAGGTGTCGGTGGTTTCAATGCCATGCACGCCCTCTCCACCCGCAACGATGAGCCCGAGAAGGCCAGCCGCCCGTTCAGTGCCAGCCGCGATGGGTTTGTCATGGCCGAGGGTGCCGGATGCCTCATCCTTGAGGAGCTGGAGCATGCCAAGGCTCGTGGTGCGAAGATCTATGCCGAGATGGTTGGCGCAGGCATGAGTGCCGACGCTTACCACATCACCGCCTCTCATCCCGAGGGCCTTGGTGCCAAGCTCGTGATGGAGAATGCCCTTGAAGATGCCGGTTTGCGTCCTGAGGATATCGACTACATCAATGTTCATGGCACGTCGACACACGTTGGCGATATCTCTGAGGCCAAGGCCATCAAGGACGTGTTTGGTGAGGCTGCCTATAAGCTCAACATATCGTCGTCGAAGTCGATGACCGGTCACCTGCTGGGTGCCGCCGGTGCCATTGAGGGCATGATTACCGTGCTCGCCGTGAACCGCGACATGGTGCCTCCCACCATCAATCACGATGAGGACGACAAGGATCCCGAGATTGACTATAACTTGAACTTCACTTTCAACAAGGCGCAACAGCGCACCGTGCGCGCCGCCCTGAGCAACACCTTCGGCTTTGGCGGTCACAACGCCTGCGTGGTGTTCAAGAAATATTAGTCCCCTAAGTTAGGGGGTTGGGGCGCTGAACAGTGAAAAAGGTTCTGCCTACACCCCCTAGCTTTTAGGCTATTTAAATATTAACTTTCCTGCACAAGTATTTTTCTTCTAGGAGATTTTTGCTTGTTCAGACCCCTAACCCCCTAACTTAGGGGGCTCGAACTATGAACTTTAGAGACATCATCGAACGTCTGCACCTGCCCTTCCGTGGCGATGAGAAGGAGCTGCGTCAGCAGTTACGCGACATCATTGGCTTTTATCCGCACACCATAACTTATTATAAGACAGCGTTGACGCACAAGAGCACCGGCCAGCGTAACGACAAAGGACGCCCGCTGAACAACGAGCGGCTGGAGTTTCTTGGCGATGCACTGCTCGACGCCGTCGTGGGACACATCGTCTTCGAGCACTTCGAGGGCAAGCGCGAAGGGTTCCTTACCAACACCCGCTCGAAGCTTGTCAGCCGTGAGTCGTTGGGCAAGTTGGCGCAGGAGATGGGGCTGACCGACCTGATACAGAGTAACGGTGCGGCGCGCTCGCATAACAGCTACATGGCAGGCAACGCTTTCGAGGCCCTTGTCGGCGCCATCTATCTTGACCAGGGCTACAGCGCCGTCATGCGGTTTATGAAGAAGCGCATTTTAAAGCAGATGGTCAACATCGACAAGGTGGCCTACAAGGAGGTGAACTTCAAGTCCAAGCTCTTGGAGTGGACACAGAAGAACCGTGTACGCATGGACTTCCGCATGCTGAAGCAGGACAAGGACGACAAGGGGTCGCCCATCTTCGGATACCAAGTGATGATCGAGGGTGTTGAAGGCGGAAAAGGGCAGGGCTACTCGAAGAAGGAGGCGCAGCAGTCGTCGGCGAAAGAGACCTTGGAACGGTTGCGCCGTGAGCCGCAGTTCATCGATGCCATCTTCCTGGCCAAGTCCGAGCGAACCAAGATGGAAGAGATGCCAACTGCCGTTGCACCCGACCTTGAAGCCGAGAAGACCGACTTTATCATTCAGGAGCCTCAGGAAGCCAAGGAGTTGCGTGCCGAGCGAAAGAAGGCACGTGACAACCGTAAGCCCCGCGAAGACGACAACGACAGCAGCGCCCCCACTAACGTTGACAGCGACGAGTTCGACCTTAGCGACATCACTGCCAACCCTGGCGAGCCATCGCGTGAGGACATCATTGCTGCCGCTGAGGCTGCTGCCTACGAGTAGGACTATGAGACGACGAGCGGCCTTTATTGTTTGTCTGCTGTTGGCAGCAGCTTTCTTTGCTTGCCAGCGCCCACTCTTCGCCGGTCGTCAGCGTCCGCTCTTAACTTACAATCTTAATTTTCAGCTATCGCAGACCAACTTTGCCGACACCATCGCCATCGACTGGGAACGTCATCAGGTGCTGGTGCCCGTGACCATTGGCGGTCGTCAGTACCGGTTCTTGTTCGACACGGGGGCCAGCCAGTGTGTGGTCTATGACGATGCGCCCATCGAAGGCTGTCGGCACGCTGGTCACATCCCCTCATACGATGCCATCGGGCGTCGCGACACGGTGGAGGTGGTCACCCTACCGCCGATGACCATTGGCAGCACAACCTTCACGGGCTGCCAAGCCACTGTGCAGCATCGTACCGTTCGCCGCCATGACATTGACGGCATTGTGGGCTTTAGCCTCATTGCCAAGGGACTGAGCGCGAAGATTGACGTGCGTCGCCAACACCTGATTCTTACCGATCGGCGTGACTTCTTCAGTCGTGAGACGGGCTACACTGAGCGCTACCGCCTCAACTACAATGTGCCCTATGTCCGTGCCAACCCCTTTGGGCGCTACACCGAGCAGGTCATGTTCGATACTGGCAGCCGACAGTTCTATGCCATCAATGCCACCAGCTTCCAGCGGGCAACGGCCCGACGTGGTGCTGATGCCACCGATGGCGTACAGCTCTTGGGGCGTGCCTTTGGGCGCCAGGCCATTGGCTTTTCGGGGGCTGAGCCCGTCGGTGAGCTGCTGCGCCTGAAGCTGTCGGTCCTCCCCTTTGGTGACTTCCTATTTACGGATGTGGTTACGGCCACCACCCGTGGCGGTTCACATCTTGGGGCTGCCATGCTCGACTATGGTACGCTGACCATTCTGCCACGCCGTCGCCTGCTCTGTTTTCAGCCTTACGATGGCGGCAATCAGTGTGCCGTGCGCAACGAACAGCCCGACATCGCCTTCATCGATGCCGACGGCCAGCCTGCCGTGGGCATGGTCGTCGAAGGCAGCACGCCCTATCAGCGGGGCTTCCGCCCAGGCGACGTCATTATCAGCATCGACGATCGCCCTGTCAGCAGTTTCTCCCAGTTTGTCAGCTGGGGCTTTGAACAGGGGCGCGAGTACCGCTTCTTAGTGCGCCACCAGGGCGGCCTCACGGAGGAGCTGCGCTGGGTGCGCCGACCCTTAACAACGAAAGAATAACACAACACTCATGGAATACATGTCAAAAGAAGGCTACGACAAGCTCGTGGCCGAGCTCCGCCAGATGGAGCTCGTGGAACTGCCGCAGGTTCGCGAAGCCATTGCCGAGGCCCGCGACAAAGGCGACCTCAGCGAGAACTTCGAATATCATGCCGCCAAGCGTGAGCAGGGACGGCTGCTGGGGCGCATCCGTTTCAAGCAGCGTGTGCTGGCCAATGCGCGTGTCATCGACACCTCAAAGCTCACCAGCGACTGCGTGCAGCTGCTCAGCCGTGTCGAGATGACCAATCTGGCCAACAACAGCCGCATGACCTACACCATTGTCAGTCCTCACGAAGCCAATCTGCGCGAGGGTAAAATCTCCATCAATTCGCCCATTGGGCAGGCACTGCTGAAGAAGCACGCCGGCGATACCGTCCAGGTGCATGTCCCAGCTGGCCTATTAAATCTTCGAATTGAGAAAATTGAGCTGTAAAACGGTAATTTATTCGCATTTTATTTGGTGGTTTACTAAATAAGTGTTACTTTTGCAGCGCAAAATTAGCAACGAGCAAACTCATATAACACAACTATTACTAAACACTAGTTCAATGAAAAAGTTTACCTTGATCCTGCTTGCTGCCTGCTTCGTGGCAGCAACGACCATGGCCCAGAAAGGGCCTCAGAGAGTGGTGAACCTGCCAGCAGCCAAGACTGAGCAGCTGAAGAAGTTCACAAGTAAGCAACACCACCACCAGATGCGGCCTAACCTGCAGCAGCAGCATGGCCAGCTGACGGGCAAGGACGCCCGCCTGCTGTCGGCTCTGTCAGACCGCAATGGCCTTCCCAAGATGTCGTGGCAGAAAGCCCATTCGCCACGTAAGGCCGGCATGATTACCACTCAGCCCGATGGCAATTACATGGCTTTTGAGCGCAATGGCGACAGCTACGTTTCCACGCTCTACGGCGTCTATTACAACGAGGTGATAGGCAAACTTGGAGAATTGGTGTTTACCAGCGACAATAAGGTCTACATGAAGGACATCATCTCACAGTATGTCTTTGACACCTGGGTGGAAGGAACATTCAATGGTACCACCATTACCTTCACTTTCCCGCAGATGGTGACCACGGTTGACGGCGAGGATTTCTATGCCATGGTGATGGACTTCGACGCCGACGAGATGACCTATGTGCCCACTGCCGGCGACGGTACGATGACGCTGAACTTCGATCCCAAGCGCCGCATCGTCACGACCAGCGATCCCGACTTTGTCAGTGGTGACAAGGTGATAGGCCTTGCCTATGCCAATGGCGCATGGGCAGGCAGTGCCGACTGGAACATCACGATGCGCCCCATCACCGACGAGCCCGTCAGTGCTCCCGAGGGACTGGAGACTGCACAGTTCATTGTGACGGCCGACGGCTTTAGCGGCACCATTGCCAATGTGGGCTTCGATGGCAACGACGTCTATGTGCAGGGCATCTATCCCTCCTTGCCCGATGCTTGGGTGAAGGGTACCATCGAGGGCGACAAGGCCATCTTCAAGAGTGGCCAGTTCTTGGGTTTAGACGCTGAAAACGGCTATGTGGAGTATCTTATCTCTGCCACGGCTGAGACCACTCACGTAGTGGATCCCGATTGGGGCGAGTACGACGAGACTTACCACTATGTCAGCAATGAGGACATTGTCTTCGACTATGATGCCCAGACACAGACCTTCACTGGCACAAACCTTTTCATGGCCAATGCTGGCAAGACGAAGGTGTACTACGGTGCCATCTATGAGAATTGTATCATCAAGCCCTTTATCGAGGTGGCTGCCACGCCGATGGCTCCTTACGACCAGTTTATTGAAGAGGGTGGCTTTGACTATTACAACCAAGGCTGGGGCTGGGGCTATTTTGAGTTCGTCGCGCACAATAACGACGAGGATGGCAACTACATCCTGCCCGAGAAGCTCTCGTATCAGTTCTGGGTGCGTGTCAATGGCGAGGAAAAGCCGTTGGTGCTCCACAACTATGATTACAAGAACATGGAGGCCACTGAGATGGCCGAGATTCCATTTGGCTATAACGATGGTTGGGACATGGCCGTCACTGACGCTTATGCCTACCTCTATTATTATGTCGTGGGTCCCGAGGCCTACGGTGTGCAGGCCATCTATCGTGGTGCCGGCGAGGAGCGTCGCTCTGAGATTGCGTGGGTAGAGGTGGAGAACTTGGGTGCTGAAGTGCAGCCCGATGCCGCCACTCCCGCCTATCCCGACGTTGACCCCGACGATGTGGGCAATACCATTACCTACGGTTCATACACTGGCAACGAGAGCCGCGTGACCTTTGGTGAATGGAAGCCGCAGACCTACGACGTGGCGATGAAGATTGACGAAGGCTCCGTCGTGGGCACCCATATCGATGCCGTCACCTTCAATATGAAGACCATCAATGGCATTAGCAACCTGAAGGTGTGGCTCAGCAGCCAGCTGCGCGTCGAGAATGGTGAGAACGTGCCCGACCTGGTAAGCATCGATGTGCCGATGCCCACCAAAGCCGGCGATGTCACCGTGACGCTGCCGAAACCTTATATCATCCCCGTCGAGGGCGTCTATGTCGGTTACTCGTTCACGGTGTCCGAAGATGCCTATTCTACGGTTAACAATCCTGTCACCGTCATCGAAGAAGTGAAGCCTTCTGGATTCTATATCCACTCCACGGCCAGCATCGTGAAGTGGCTCGAGGTCTCTGAGCAGAGCGGCTACTCCACCTGCATGACCATTACGCTCGGCGGCAAGAATGTGAAGGCCAACGCCGTGGCACCCGTTAATGGCAAGCCTGTCTATGTGCTGAAAGACGAGGCCATCGAAGTACCCCTGACATTCGCCAATCAAGGCTCCGAAGGCATCAAGTCGCTCGACTTCAACTATACGTTCAACGGCACCACCGCCTCGAAGCATATCGACCTTAATTCATCCGTAAAGGGCTTCCTCGGCATGACCTATGATTACAGTCTCACTCTGCCTGCTATTAACGAGCCTGGCAACTACGACCTCGACGTGGAAGTCGTAAAGGTGAATGGCGTGGACAACGAAGCCAACGTGAGGACGGCGGCCACGACAGTCACAGTGATGGGTTGGATGCCCAAGCACCGCACCCTGTTAGAGGAATACACTGGCCTGTGGTGTGGCTGGTGCCCGCGTGGATTCGTTGCCCTTGAGCTTCTCAAAGAGCAGTATCCCGACGAGTTCGTCTGCGTGAGCTACCACAATGACGACCCGATGGAGATTACCGATTTCTACCCCTCATTGGTTGAAGGATTCCCCTGCGCTTGGGTTGACCGTGGCATGGAGGTCGATCCCTACTCTGGTCTTAGTGAAGACGACTTCGGTGTGCTCGACGTGCTGCAGTGGCGCAACACCATGTTTGGCTACGCCAACCTGGAGGTGACAGCCACGCTGTCTGACGACAACAGCACCGTTGACGTGAATGCCGATGTGACCTTCCCCTACAGCAGCGACAATGTGAACTTCTCACTTGAGTATTTGCTCGTAGAGGATGGCTTGACAGGTGAAGGCGACGACTGGGAGCAGGCGAACTACTACGCTGGTGGTGACTATGGCGACATGTCGTTCTTCGACGAAGCCCCCGAGTATGTGCCCGGCCTGGTGTTCAACGATGTGGTGGTGATGCAGTCAGAGATGGGCGGCGTCTACGAGAGCCTGCCCACGGAGGTTACTGCCGACGTACCCGTCAACCATACTTACGCCTTCGAGCTTGACTACGCCCTGAACATGGATTGGGAGCCCATCATTCAGGACTACTCGCAGCTCTTCGTCGTGGCTCTGCTCATCGACAACGAGACAGGCATTGTGGCTAACGCCATCAAGGTGCCTGTGGGCACTGCTACTGTGGGCATCGAGAATGTGAAGACGCAGAATGTCGGTGCACAGCGCATCTACGACCTGATGGGCCGCCGCGTGTTGAATCCGCAGAAGGGTCTCTACATTGTCAATGGCCGCAAGGTTGTGAAGTAAACGATATCGGTCGTTAAGAGTCCCCCCTCGCTCGGCTTTGCCGCTTCGTTCTGCGAAGAACCCCTCCTGTAGGTGGGAATATAAGAGACCTCCCCTCGCTCGGCTTTGCCGCTTCGCTCTGCGAAGAATCCCTCCTATAGGAGGAGGATATAAGAGACCTCCCCTAACCCCTCCTGTAGGAGGGGGATAAGATAGACCTGCAACGGAAAAGGTAACTTATCCCCCTCCTACAGGAGGGGTTCTTCGCAGAGCGAAGCGGCAAAGCCGAACGAGGGGAGGTCTCTTTCTGCCGATTTTAGTTTTTGTCATTTCGCTCTGAGAACTCCCGCAGTCTTCTCCTAGAAGTCCCGCAGTCTTCTCCTAGAAGTCCCGCAGACTTCTCCGAGAACTCCTGCAGACTTCTCCTAGAACTCCCGCAGACTTCTCCTAGAACTCCCGCAGACTTCTCCTAGAACTCTTGCAGACTTCTCCTAGGACTCCTGCAGACTTCTCCTAGGACTCCCGCAGTCTTCTCCGAGCACTCTGACGTCCACAAACGGCCGACCACCCCTCGAACTCCAAATCCCCCTTTACCCACCTCCCTGCCGTTTTATCGTTAATTAAAACAAAAACATCGTTTTTCGATAAATTTTTATTGAAAACATTTGGTGGTTTCGAAAAGAATGCTTACCTTTGCCGCCGAAAATCGTGATTCATTGAAATAAGCAAATTATGAAAAGGAGATTGAATATTCTTTGCTTGCTGGTGTTCATAACCGTTTCCATCGGCTTCTTGCCCTTCCTTTATGCCGTGGGCATTGGGTTCCAGACTGGCGTGGAGGGTAACCATAATCAGAGCGTCGAGCTGGACCAGTATGTCGAGGCAGCCTCGGTGAACCTGATGCCTGCCCGCTTCGTTGGCTTGAGTCACGGTACTATTATTAATAAGGTGACGGGCGAGTCGGTTGATATTTGGCCGGAGCGCATTGCCGTGAACATGCCCGTCAGCTATCCGCAGTGGTTCGTGGTCGTCAACGATGTCAGCCGCTATCTGGTCTATGCATTGCTCATTGCCATCGTCGTATTGTTCCTGAAGCTCATCGTGCGCGTCAACCGCGGCCTTGTGTTTGAGTGGCGCAACGTGCGGCTGCTGCGGTGGCTGGGCGGCATCGAGCTGACAGGCAGCATCGTCACCACGGTCATTCAGATCTATGGGGCAAGCATCGTCAGTAGTCAGTTCGGCGTTGGCGGCTTCCTGCCCGACTACTTCAGCTACGTGTCGGTGATGGAGCTGACCGTAGGTCTGGTGGCACTCATCGTGGCTGAGATCTTCGCCGTCGGCCTGAAGATGAAGGAGGAGCAGGACTTAACTGTGTAAAGGGGGCGCTATGGGTAAGATAATCGTAAACCTCGACGTAGAGATGGCCAAGCGCAAGATGTCGCTGGGCGAGCTGGCCGAGCGCATTGGCTTGACACAGGCCAACCTCTCCATCCTGAAGACGGGCAAGGCACGTGCCATCCGCTTCTCGACGCTTGAAGCCATCTGCCACGAACTGGGCTGCCAGCCTGGCGACTTGCTGGAATACAGGGAAGATGAAAGATGAAAAATGAAAAATGAAATATTAAAAATGAAAAAAAGAGCTGGAAGCTGTAGTTTTTTCGCCTATAATGGCGTCTAAATAGTAGAAACGTATCATTTTATATTAACCAAATCAAACCAAAACAAGATGAACATGAAAAGATTTTTCGTCTCGGCCATGATGCTCTGCATGAGCACCGTCGCCATGGTGGCACAAGAGGCCATGATGCCGCAGATGCCGCCCATCCCCGTCGATCCTGATGTGCGCATCGGAAAGCTCGACAATGGTCTGACCTACTACATCCGCCACAATGAGTGGCCGGAGAAGGTGGCTAACTTCTACATCGCACAGCGCGTGGGCTCCATCCAGGAGGAGGAGTCGCAGCGCGGCCTTGCTCACTTCCTCGAGCACATGGCTTTCAATGGCTCGGATAACTTCCCCAACGTGCCCGGTAAGAGCATCCTCGACTTCACACGCCGTCAGGGCGTGGAGTTCGGCTCCGACCTGAATGCCTATACGGCCATCGACAAGACCGTCTACCGCATCTGCAACGTGCCCGTCACGAAGGGACAGGAAGTGCTCGACTCGTGTCTGCTCATCCTGAAGGACTGGTCATGCGGACTCTCGCTGCTGCCGGAAGAAATCGACAAGGAGCGCGACGTCATCCATAACGAGTGGCGTATGGGCGAGAGCGCACAGCAGCGCATGATCACCAGCGCCCTGCCTAAGATGTACCCCGGCTCGAAGTACGGTGAGCGTATGCCCATCGGCCTGATGTCGGTCGTCGACAGCTTCCAGCCTCAGACGCTCCGCGCCTACTACCAGAAGTGGTACCGCCCCGACAACCAGGCGCTTATCATCGTCGGCGATGTTGACGTTGACCACATCGAGGGCAAGATTAAGGAGCTCTTCAGCGGTATCACCGTGCCTGCCAATGCTGCCCAGGTGGTGCGCGAGCAGGTTCCCGACAACGAGCAGCCTATCTACATCTTCGAGAAGGATAAGGAGCAGCAGATGAACATGATCTTGATGTTCATGAAGCACGATGCCACACAGCCCGAGGAGAAGGCAACGATGGACTATCTCTTCGAGGTCTACATCAAGAGCGTCATCGCACAGATGCTCAACAGCCGTCTGCGCGAGATGGCCGAAGACCCCGAAAGCCCCTTCCTGCTGATTCAGGGCGACGACGACGACTTCCTGCTGGCCAACACGAAGGCAGCCTTCCAGATGCAGGGTGTGCCCAAGGAGGGCCGCGACATGGAGACGCTCACCGCTATGTATCGTGAGGCACGCCGCGTGGCTAAGTTCGGATTCACGGCTACTGAGTATGAGCGTGCGAAGGCCGACTTCCTGAGCTCGCTGGAGAAGCAGTACACCAACCGCGCCAAGATCACCAACGACCAGTTTGGTAACGACTACACGGACCACTATCTGACCAACGAGCCCATCCCCAGCATCGAGATGCTCTATCAGATCATGAACCAGATTGCACCGAACATTCCCGTCATGGCCATCAACCAGGTGCTGCCGCAGCTCATCAGCGACCAGGACAAGAACCTCGTCGTCATGGAGTGGGCACGTGAGGGCGAAGGCTTGGTCTATCCCACCGAGGCCGACATGAGCGCTGCCATCGCCAAGGCCCGTGCCGAGGAGCTCACCGCCTACGTCGACAATGTGAAGGACGAGCCGCTGATGACCCAGCTGCCAAAGGCTGGCACCATCAAGAAGGAGGCCGACTATAAGTTCGGTGCCAAGGAGCTGACGCTTTCAAACGGTGCTACCGTCATCCTGCTGCCCACCGACTATAAGGACGACCAGGTGGTGCTGCAGGCCTTCTCGAAGGGCGGTAAGAGCCTCTATGGCGAGGCTGACTACAACAACCTGAAGGTCTTCGACCAGGTCATCGGCCTCAGCGGCATTGGTAACTTCTCGAGCACCGAGCTCTCGAAGGCTCTCGCCGGCAAGGAGTGCAACGCCGACGCCACGATGGGTCTCACCCGCCAGTATGTCACGGCTCACTCCACACCGAAGGATCTGGAGACCATGTTCCAGATGATGTACCTCTACTTCACCTCTGTGAACAAGGACGAGAAGCAGTTCAGCAACTTGATGACGCAGATGGAGATGGCCCTGAAGAACAAGGGTCTCTCGCCCGACGCCGTCTATAGTGACTCGCTCACCGCCACGATCTACAACCACAACCCGCGCTTCACCAACATGCAGGTGGACGACCTGAAGAGTATCAGCTACGACCGCATCCTCGAGATCCACAAGGACCGTTTCAAGAATGCTGCACAGTTCACCTTTGTCATTGTCGGTAAGTTCGACGAGGCCACCATCCGTCCCTTCATCGAGCAGTACATCGCTTCGCTGCCTGTCACCAAGGATAAGGCTGAGGACTTCCGCGACGTGCGCACCATCGCTGAGGGCAAGGTGAAAAATGCCTTTACCATCGATGCCGAGAACAAGTGCATGGACGTCATCCTGTGGAACGCAAAGGCTCCCTACACGGTTGAGAACAGCGTGCTCGCCGATGCTGCCGGACAGGTGCTCTCGATGATCTACCTGAAGAATATCCGCGAGGAGGAGAGTGCTGCCTACAGCTGCGGTGCCAGCGGTGGCTTCAACCTCAGCGGACGTGAGCCCATGATTCAGCTGCAGGCCTACTGCCCCATGAACCCAGACAAGCAGGAGATTGCCGTCCGACTGCTCCACGAGGGCATCGCCGAATGTGCTAAGAGCATCGACGCCGAGCAGCTGAACCAGGTCAAGGAAGCCATGCTCAAGCAGGCCGACATCAGCTTCAAGAACAACAACTACTGGGTGAACACCCTCACCACGTGGAAGGACTACGCACTCGATGTGCACACTGGCTACAAGGCCGCCGTCGAGGCCATCACGCCTGAGAAGCTCGCCGCCTTCTTCCGCAACGTCATCCTTGCCAGCGGCAACGAGATCGAGGTCATCATGACTCCGGCGAAGAAGTAATTTCCGCAAGTGCGAATTAGAAAATTGGCTGGCGCCTGAATAACATTCGGTGCCAGCCAATTTCTATTTGACTATTTCACTATTTGACTATTTCACAATTTCTCTATTTCCTCAATCCTCTTTCACTATTGGATAGAGCTCGAGGAACTCGCCTTGGTGGTTTTGCCCGTCATTGATGAGTTCTGCAAACTTCTGGCCTACGGTGTCCGTATCGTGGAATCCAGGCAGTGCCATGTTGCCATTCAGGTTGGTGGTCGTGGGTCCAGGGTGAACGGCGAAAATCTCTATGGGCGTGCCCGCCTGCTGAAATTCGACGGCCATCACACCCGTCATGGCATTCTGTGCCGCCTTGCTGGTGACGTATGCCAGCGGGTGCCAATAAGGGCTTACCTCTGACGGGACGGTGATATTAGCTATCCGTCCACCATTCTTGGCCAGTAGGGGCAGTAGTGCCTTCGTGAGGGCGAATGTTCCGATGAAGTTCACGTCCAGCGTCTCTTGGATGGTGCTGATCTCTGTGTGCTCGCTGTCAACGCTCATGTCGCCAGGGATGCCCGCATTATTCACCAGCAGCGTCAGCGCCGGAAAGCGCTCGCCAATCTCCTTGGCAGCACGTTCGAGGCCTTCGAGGTCGTTCAGGTCGATGTTCACCCAGCCAAGTGCATCGATGCCTTGCGCCCTTAGTGCGCCAAGGGCTTGTTCTGCCCGCTGTTGGTCGCGAGCGCCGATGATAACTTTCCACCCGTTGAGGCCGAGGTGTTTTGCGATTCCAAACCCGATGCCTTTGTTGGCACCTGTTACCAGGACTGTCTTTTCGTTCATTGTTTAGTTTAGAATTCTCAATTTTCAATTTTCAATTCTCAATTCTAAATTTTCTCCAGTGCTTGCGCGAGGTCGTCGATGATGTCGTCGATATGCTCGGTACCAATGCTGAGGCGGATGGTCGAAGGTGTGATGTGCTGTTCGGCCAGCTCCTCCGGCGACAGCTGCGAGTGGGTGGTGGTGTAAGGATGGATGACCAGGCTCTTCACGTCGGCCACGTTGGCCAGCAGCGAGAAGATCTGCAGTGCATCGATAAACTTCCACGCCTCCTCTTGTCCCCCTTTGATTTCGAAAGTGAAGATTGATCCGCCGCCGTTGGGGAAGTATTTCTGGTAGAGTGCGTGGTCAGGATGGCTCTCCAGTGCCGGATGGTTCACCTTGGCCACCTTCGGATGACCGTTCAGGAAGTCCACCACTTTCAGCGCGTTCTCCACGTGGCGTTCCACACGTAGGCTCAGCGTCTCGACGCCCTGCAGCAGGATGAAAGCGTTGAAGGGCGATATGGCAGCACCAGTGTCACGCAGGATGACGGCACGGATGCGGGTGACGTAGGCTGCAGCCCCCACAGCGTCGGCAAAGACGATACCGTGGTACGACGGGTCGGGCTTGGCCAGTGTGGGGAACTTATCGGGATTTGACAACCAGTCGAACTTGCCGCCGTCGACGATAACGCCACCGAGTGAGCTGCCATGACCACCGAGAAACTTCGTTGCCGAATGTACCACGATGTCGGCACCGTGCTCCAGCGGACGGATGAGGTAGGGTGTGCCGAAGGTGTTGTCGACGATGAACGGAATGCCGTGCTTATGGGCCACGGCAGCTACCCCTTCGAGGTTGAGCACGTCGCTGTTGGGATTGCCGAACGTCTCGGCATACACCACCTTCGTGTTAGGCCGGATGGCGGCTTCGAGTGCCTCGAGGTCGTTCACGTTGACAATTGTGTTGGTGATGCCCTGTGTGGCCAACGTGTGGGTGATGAGGTTGTAGGAACCGCCGTAGAGGTTGTCGGCAGCCACGATGTGGTCGCCTGCCTGAACGATGTTCTGCAGGGCGTAGGTGATGGCGGCTGCACCAGAGGCCACGGCCAGTCCGGCCACACCGCCTTCGAGGGCAGCGACGCGATCCTCGAACACCCCCTGTGTCGAGTTGGTCAGGCGGCCATAGATGTTACCGGCATCGCGCAGGCCGAAGCGGTCGGCAGCGTGCTGTGAATTGTGGAACACGTAGCTTGTGGTCTGGTAGATGGGCACCGCACGTGCATCGGTTGCGGGGTCTGCCTGTTCTTGTCCAACATGAAGTTGTAAGGTCTCGAAACGATAATTCTTTTTACTCATAACTGAATCCTTTCCAAATTTCTTTTGTGTTACTATTGTTTTTGTGTTACTATGTTACTGTGTCTTACCCTTTCCCTTTCCCCATTTTGTTACTTTTGTTACTATGTTACTGTGTCTTACCCTTTCCCTTTCCCCAATTTGTTACTTTTGTTACTTTGTTACTGTGTCTTTATTTCCTACTCTGTTACTGTGTCTCTATTTCTTACTTTGTTACTGTGTCTTTATCAATTACTATGTCTTTTCGACGGTGCAAAGGTACAAAGTTTAGAAATATCCTCCAAATATTTTGTATAATTCAGAAAAAAGACCTAAATTTGCAGCCCGTAAAGAAACATTATTCCGTTCAGGGCCACTTTTAGCCCCTTCAATAGAATATCATTCCAAAACATGGCAGAAATCCTCGACGAAACCGACCTGCAGATTCTGAAAACGCTGCAAAAAAACGCAAAACTGACCACCAAAGAGCTGGCTGATGCCGTTCATCTGACGCCGACACCCGTCTTTGAGCGCCAGAAACGGCTGGAAAAGAAAGGCTATATCAAGAAGTATGTGGCCATCCTCGACCCCGAGAAGCTGAACCTAGGCCTCCTGGTGTTCTGCAAGGTGAAGCTTAAGCAGATCAACCGTGAGATAGCCGAAAGCTTCGTGCGCCGCATCCTGCGCATCCCCGAGGTCATCGAGTGTTACAACACCTCGGGAGCCTACGATTACTTATTAAAGGTACGTGCGCGTGACATGAAGCAGTACCAAGAGTTTGTGCTCACCAAGCTTGGCGACATCGACACCGTCGGCTCCATTGAAAGCACCTTCGTCATGAGTGAGGTGAAACAGAACTACGGCATCAATCTTTAATTGAGAATTTAGAATTGAAAATTGAGAATTGGGCTAACGCCGTCCCCGTCGTGAATTGAGAATTGAGAGTTGAGAATTGAAAATTGAGCTAACGCCATCCCCGTCGTGAATTGAGAATTGAGAATTGGGAATTGAGAATTGGGCTGACGCCTTCCCCGTCTACAGAAGGTATGGCGTGAGCCCAATTCTCAATTCTCAATTTTCAATTCTCAATTGGATTAATTCTCAATTCTCAATTCTCAATTAAAAGAAAACACTTCCCGTACAATTTGGCAGACGTTGTCGGGCTTAGCCATCGTGTAGTAGTGGATGGCAGGCGCACCGTGTGCCAGCAGGTCGTTGCTTTGTGCGATGGCCCACTCGATGCCCACCTGATAGGCATCGTCGGGCATCTTGTTAAGTCTGCTGACCAACTCTTGCGGAATATCGATGTGGAACGCGCGTGGCAGGAAACTGATCTGCCGCAGGCTTGAGATGGGCTTCAGGCCAGGTATGACGGGCACGGTGATGCCCGCCTGGCGCAGTCGGTCGACAAACCGATAGAACTGGCTGTTGTCGAAAAACATCTGAGTGACGATGTAGTCGGCCCCAGCCTCCACCTTCGCCTTCAGGTACTGGATGTCCACGTCGAGGTTGGCGGCCTCGTAGTGTTTCTCAGGATAGGCAGCCACCCCCACGCAGAAGTCGGTCGACAGGCCGTTCGTGACGGTGGGGTCGAGATACTGTCCGCGGTTCAGATTGCTTACCATGGCCACCAGTTCCGCGCTATGGCTGAACCCGTCGGCCTCGGGTGTGAAGTATCGCTGCCCAGGCATGGCATCGCCGCGCAGGGCCATCACGTTCTGGATGCCAAGGAAGTGGAGGTCGAGCAACTCGCTTTCTACACGCGACTGCGAGGCACCCCCACAAATGACGTGTGGCACGATTTCGAGCTGTGGGTAGCGCCTCATGATGGCAGCCACGATGGCGATGGTGCCCGGTCGCTTAGCCAGCGTCATCTTTTTGTATGTTCCGTCGTCGTTAGGCACATACTCCACCTCGTCGCGGTGACAGGTGACATTGATGAACGGCGGCTTGAACTGCATTAGTGGGTCGATGCTGCTGTACAGTCGGCTGACGTCGCTGCCCTTGAGTGGCGGTACGAGCTCGAAGCTGGCGAAGGGTCGCTCTGAGCTATTGATGATGTCGATAACTTTCATGGTTGTTCTTCGTTTTGTGTTGCAATGTATTTCGAAAGCAGTTGCTCGCCCTCGGCAATGGTGATGCCACGGCGCTGGCAGTAGTCGGCCAGCTGGTCCTTGTCGATGCGCCCCACTGCGAAGTAGCGAGCCTCGGGGTGGGTGATGAACATGCCGCAGATGGCTGTCGATGGCTGTATGGAATAGTGGTCGGTCAGCGTTGCACCGAGCAGGCGCTCGGCGTCCAGCAGGTCGAAGACGATGCGTTTCAGCGAGTGGTCGGGACATGTGGCATAGCCAAAGGCTACGCGTAGCGCCGTGGGCTGGGCGTCCTGGCGTGCAAGGTGCTCGGCGCAGGCCTCCGCCAGTCGGGCGCAGATGGCGTGGCTCATCAGCCGTTCGCCCTCGTCGGCAGGCTGCTCCTTGGGTTGGCAAACGATGGTAAAGAGCCTTATGGGACTCGGCTGCTCACTATCGAAGAAGTCGGCCAGGCAGAGGAAGTGCGACGTGGCGCTCTGACTGCGCAGCATGGGCAGCGTGGTGCCGTCGCTCAGCACGATGTCGTTGCCACGGCGGGTGGCTGTTTCCGAGCGTTGCACCACTTGCAAGCTCAAGCTGTCGTGTGCGATGGCTTGTTCTAGATAGGCCTGCCCCTCCTTCAGGGTGCGCTCGGCCTCGGGGTTCACCAGCAGCTGTTGCAGTGTCTCGCCCTTAAAGCCCCAGAAGAGCAGGAACATGCGCCAGTCGATCAGTGGCAGGAGGGTGGCGGGGAAAAACGCCTCCAGGCCTCCCTGAAGGCGATGCGACGCGATGTCGCTCACAGGCGACGGTGCGAAGTGTGGGGCCTTGGCGTTAGCTTCAGCGTAGGGAGTCAGCCGTGTGTGGTGCTCCTCGTAGGCCTCTCTCAGCTGCTGTTGGTCAGCTTTCACCTGGGCGATGGTGCTGGCGGCGTCCATCTGCAAGTGCTTGGCAATGAGCGACGTCTGCGAAGCATCGCCGCCAAAGATCACGCCGCCCTCATAGAGTGGTGCCAGCTTCACGGCTGTATGAACGGCCGAGGTGGTGGCGCCGCCCACCACGATGGGCACGTGCAGCCCTTCGCGCTGGAACAGCAGGCATAGCTGCTCCATCTCCTTCAGCGAGGGTGTTATCAGCCCACTGATGCCCACCAGACAGGGTTTCCGTTTTTTCGTCACTTCGAGGATGGTCTCGTTGGCCACCATCACGCCCAGGTCGGTCACCTCGAAGCCGTTGCACCCCAGGACGATGCTCACAATGTTTTTCCCGATGTCGTGCACGTCGCCGTTGGCCGTGGCCAGCACCACGCGAGGGTGTGCCGTGTCGTCGCCCGCTTTCTCCTCGTCGATGTAGGGTTGCAGCAGGGCCACGGCATCCTTCATCACTTTGGCCGACTTCACCACCTGCGGCAGGAACATCTTGCCTTCGCCAAACAGCTGGCCGATGTGCTCCATCGCTTGCATCAGTGGCTGTTCTATCACGTCGATGGGTCGCCCGTATTTCTGCAAAGCCTCGGGGATGTCGGTAGCCAGATGGTCGCCGACGCCTTTGCTCAGGGCATAGGCTAGGCGCTCTTCTACCGGCTTCTCGCGCCAAGCGTCAGTCGTGGCGGCAGGGCTCTTGCCTGTCGAGGTGTCGGCGAGCACGCTGGCGGCTACGGCTATCAGCCGCTCTGTGGCACCGTCGTCGCTGTTCAGTATGACGTCTTCCACGGCTTTCAGCAGCGCGGGGTCGATGTCGTCGTAGACCTGCAGCATCGAGGGGTTGACGATGGCCATGTCGAGCCCGGCACGAATGGCATGATAGAGGAACACGGCGTGCATGGCCTCGCGAACCTTATTGTTACCGCGGAAGCTGAACGAGAGGTTGCTCACGCCGCCGCTGGTCTTTGCCAGGGGCAGGTGCGTCTTGATCCATTCCACGGCCCTGATGAAGTCGACGCCGTAGGCCTGGTGCTCCTTCAGTCCCGTGCCCACCGAGAGGATGTTGACGTCGATGATGATGTCCTGAGCAGGGAAGCCGATGGCCGTCAGCAGCTTGTAGGCACGCTCGGCAATGGCTATCTTACGCTCGTAGGTGGTGGCCTGGCCATCCTCGTCGAAGGCCATCACCACCACGGCAGCACCCAGCCGGCGCAGTTCGCGGGCCTTGCTGACGAAGTCGTCCTCGCCGTTTTTCAGGCTGATGGAATTGACGATGCACTTGCCCTGCGCGTTCTTCAGGCCGGCCAGTATGGTTTCCCAGTCCGACGAGTCGATCATCAGCACGGCGCGGCCGACGGCCGGGTCGTTGGCAATATGTCGGCAGAAGGTCTGCATCTCCTGCCGGCTGTAGAGCATGGCATCGTCCATGTTGATGTCGATGATCGCGGCGCCGCCCTCTATTTGCTGGCGTGCCACGCTCATGGCCTCCTCGTATTTCTTCTCGGCTATCAAGCGGGCAAACTTCCGCGAGCCGGCCACGTTGGTGCGCTCGCCCACGTTGGTGAAGTTCCGTGTCGCCTTGTCTACCAGCAGTGGCTCAAGGCCCGACAGCCATAGTTGCTGGCTGTGGGGAGCGGGGACTCTGGGCTTCACGCCCTTCAGGGCTTCGCTGATGGCGCGGATGTGCATTTCGTTGGTGCCGCAGCAGCCGCCAGCAATGTTGATAAGGCCGGCCTCGGCCATCTGGCGCAGGTGACTGGCCGTATAGTTGGGCAGCTCGTCGTACTCGCCCATCTCGTTGGGCAGTCCGGCGTTGGGATAGATCGACAGGAAAACGGGAATACGGCTCGACAGCTGCTCGACGAATGGACGCAGATCGGTGACGCCGAACGAGCAGTTGAGGCCAAAGCTCAACAGCCGAGGGTAGTGGGCGATGCTGATGTAGAATGCTTCCAGCGTCTGACCCGTCAGCGTGCGGCCACTGCGGTCGTTGATCGTTGCCGACACCATGAGGGGTATCGCCTGGGCGCGCTCCTCGTTCAGTTGCTCAATGGCATAGAGCGCCGCCTTGGCGTTCAGGGCGTCGAAGCAGGTCTCCAGCAGCAGCAGGTCGGCACCACCCGCCATCAGCGCCTTGGCCTGCTCGTAGTAGGCAGCCACCATCTGGTCGAAGGTGGTGGCGCGGAAGCCGGGATCGCTCATGTCCGAAGCCAGCGACAGCGACCGTGACGTGGGACCCATTGAGCCCGCCACCCAGATGGGGCGCTGCGGCGTTGCAGTGGCCACTTCGCGGGCGATCCTGGCACCGGCGAACGCCATCTCGCGGGCCACCTCGTCGCAGCCATACTCATGCTGACTGAGGCGGTTGGCCGAGAAGGTGTTCGTGGTGATCATGTCGGCTCCGGCATCGATATATGCCTGATGCACCGTCCTGACCACGTCGGGGGCCGTCAGGCAGAGCAGGTCGTTATTGCCCGTCAGCGACACTGGCCAGTGGGCAAAGCGTCCCTGATGATAGTGCGCCGGCGTCAGGCCCATCGACTGCAGTTTGGTGCCCATCGCCCCGTCGAGGATCACGATGCGTTGTCGTAGAATCGATTCCAAATTCATAATGTTTAGTTTCCAATAAGCCGCAAAATTGCGTGCAAAGTTACAAACTATTATTCATTTGGCCAAACTTTTTGTAAATTATGTATCGTTTGCCGCCCTAAAGTTGATACTCCGCCAGTGCTGCCAGTGTAGGGGCAGGCCAACATCCGCGGCCAACGGTCACTGGCGGCATCGCCTGGCACCTGACACTGACCCGTGTAAAAACGTGTAGAACCGATGCCACACAAAACCGTGTAAAAACCGTGTAGAACCGATGCCACAAAAAAACCGTGTACCACCGATGCGTTGTTGCGGATGGGCGCTTGCGCCCAGGATGTTGTCCGTGTTTATTAGGTGGTTGGATAAGTTGTTCAGGTTGTGTGAGTTGTCTTAAAAATAAAAGGCACACTGGCCCTTGGGCCAACGGGCTGGCACAAGGCCTGCCCCTACATTGGCGGCATCGCCGAGCATGGGGTGCTGAGTAATTACCCGCCCCGCCCCGTATGTTATCACTTGTTAAATATATGTGCTGTTTTGTGGTTGTTTGGATAATAATTTGTAACTTTGACGCCAAATACGCAAACATATTAAAACGAAACGACTATGAAGAGATTGCATTTTCCCCTCATTGCCCTTCTGCTGGCCACTGTGCTGAGCATCGTGGGAACCATGGAGGCCCTTGCAGGCCATGTGACTCCCGAGCAGGCCGAGCAGTCGGCCAGGGCATTCCTTGACAGCCGCCAGCGTGCAGGCCAGTCGGCGAGGCTGAAGATGGCGCGCCGCCAGCCGATGACGCAGGCCAGCGACAATGCCGCCTACTACGTGTTTAACGTCGGCGACGATGCCGGCTTCGTCATGGTGAGCGGTGTCGACCGCACACCCGCCATCCTGGGCTACACCGACAGTGGCACGTTCGACGCCACCAAGCTGCCGGCCGACGTGCGTGCCTGGTTCGACGGCTATGCCGAGCAGCTGAGCTACCTGGAGCGGACTGAGGGCCGCTACGAGGCGCCCCGTGTGGCCAACAGCTGGGAGCCCGTGGGACCGCTGCTGATGACCAAATGGGACCAGAACTCGCCCTTCAATGACCAGTGCCCCATCGACCCGTCGACTGGCAATCGCAGTGCTGCCGGCTGTGCCGCCATTGCGATGGCCCAGGTGATGAACTATTATCAGTACCCATCGTGGACGGTGGCTACCATTCCCGCTTACACCACTAAGACGCAGAAAATTAGCATGCCAGCCGTCGACCCGACCTCCATCGACTGGGACGGGATGCGCTTCGTCTATGGCAACATGGCCAACGACAAGCAGAAGAATGCCGTGGCATGGCTGGTGCTGCTCTGCGGAAAGTCGGTCGAGATGGACTACGGCAGCAAAGGTAGCGCTGCCGTCTCGCTGCTCGCCGTCAATGCGCTGCAGAACTACTTTGGCTACGACAAGACGGTGCGCAACATTAGGCGTAGCGATTTCACTGCCTCAGAGTGGGAGTCGCTGATCTACGCCGAGGTGGCTGCCGAGCGGCCCGTGTTCTACAGCGGCCAGTCGGTGGGCGGCGGACACGGTTTCGTCGTCGACGGCTACGACGGCGAAGGCCTGTTCCACATCAACTGGGGCTGGGGCGGCCACAACGACGGCTACTTCCGCCTGTCGGTGCTCAACCCCTACACCACGAAGGAGACGGGCGCCAGCTCGTCGACCGACGGCTTCAGCTACCAGCAGGAAGCCATCGTGGGCATTCAGCACGGCACTGACGAGGTTGCCAACGAGCGGCTCACGGTCGGCAAGATCTCAGCCTCGGGCGAGACGACATACACGCGTAGCGGCAACGGCAGCAACTTCACAAACGTCAAGGTGACTACCACCTGCTACAACATAGCGGGCATCACGTACACCTTCAATTTTGGCTTCGCGCTCTACGATGCCAGCGGCAAGATGGTCGGCGACGCCCCACTGTTTGTGTACAATTCCGTTGAAATGGGCAACTATGCTATGTTCTCGGATTTGGAGACGACGCTGAACTTCGGCGCGGGGCTTGCCAACGGCGACTACTGGATAGTGCCCGTGTCGCGCACCGATGCTAATGGCGCGTGGAACCCCTGCTACGGTGCCGACGTCTTCCGCCTGAAGGCCATCATCGACGGTGAGACGCTGATGCTCGAGGAGCCGTCGGTCAGCCTCACCGCCCAGCTGCGCACCACGGGTGCCTGCGAGGCTGGCAAGTCGCTGCCGCTGACGGCCACTGTGACGAACAGCGGGTCGACGTTCAACGACGATATCTACATCATTGTCGACGGCAAGCTTGCGGGCGCACGCACACTCTCGCTCGAGGGTGGTGCGACGGCCGACTTCGAGATCGACTTCATTCCCCAGAGCGGAGGCTCGAAGCAGGTTATGCTGGCCTACATCAAGGACAAGCAGTATATAGCGTTCGCACAGACGACCGTCAGCGTGGCAGCAGCGGCGACCAACAGCCTGTCGACAGCCATCACCGTCGAGAACCTCTCCTCGGGCAAGCTTACCGTGGACAATGCCTCGGTCAAAATCGTCATCACCAACAATGGGCAGACTAAGTACGAGCAGGCCGTCGAGGCAGACCTCATGTATTATAATGAGGATGACGGCTACTATTACATTTTAGACTATTTGACGCAGGACATCAGCGTGAAGGCGGGCGGCGTGGCGGAGCCACGCTTCCAGTTCCTCAATGTACCGTCGGGCATCAAAGCCATGGTTGCCCTGCGCTATTTCTCAAATGGGTCATTGACGTTTGCGCAGCCCTATGGTACACCGTTCGACGTCAGCTACACGGCTAAGGGCCTGATTCATGCAAAGTCGCTGACGCTCGAGGGCGCCGATGCCAACAACGTGCTGCAGGAGCCGACGGCCGTGATTACCGCCACCGTCACCAACCGAGGCGACGCCAATGCCTCGTACGTGCCCATCATCATCGAGCTCTTCAGGCGTAACGACAGCAATGGCAACTACTTCAAAGTGGATGAGGATCGGGGCGAACTGGACATTCCGCAAGGATCGAGCGCGTCGCTGCGGATAACGTTCGACGGTCTGGAGCGCGGAGCCCACTACAAGGCCAAGGTGGGTTGCGCAAGCTATTCCCGCGTCCCCTTTGTGAGCAACGATATGGAGCTGAACTTCAGCGTTGCACCGCCGGCCCCCGTCAGCGGAACACTGCGCATTCCGCAAATCAACCATGTGACCGTCAGCGTCGCACGCGGCGACACACCACTTGCCGACGGCGACCAGGTAACGGCCGGTGACCAGCTGACCATCACTTACACGGCCGAAAGTCCTTACGTCATCAAGGGCAGCGGCAGCAACACGCTGGTGGAGACGGTGACGCTGACGAACGACGACTTCGTGTCGGAGGAATATACCGTCAAGGTGGTCGAAGTGGAATTCCCGACCGGCAGCGCGCCGTTGATCTTCCCAGACATCAGGCACGTGGACATCACCGTTGCACGCGGCGGCACACCGCTTGCCGAGGGCGACCTGGTGGTGATTGGCGACCAGCTGACCGTCGGCTACGAGTCGGAACTGCCCTATATGATCAAGCGTAGCATCAGCAGCCATCTGGAGGAGACGGTGACGGTGGCCGCGGCTGACTTTCGGCCGTGGGGCGACACGGTGTTAGACACGCTGATTGACGGCGCGGCGCAGGGCTTTACGGAGGTGACACCCGAAGCACCTTATGGCGCCGACTGGATGGAGCCTGGCTGGCCTCGTCCGACAGGCTGGTTTGTCCACATGCCCATATGGGCCGAAGGCCCGGGCAGCCGCACCCTGAAGTATGTCTATCAGGGCACAGGGCCGACCACCATCAGTTACATGCATTCAATTGACGGTTACTTTTGGCAATATGGTGAGTTCAAAATGTATTGTAAGGTGAATGGTGAAGTCATTGAGTCCACAGTCCGTGAAAGTGTCAATGGGGCAACCATTCCGGGGATAACGCTGCTGAAAGACACCATCACATTCAACGCGACTGGCAACGATGTCATCGAGTGGGTGTGCGAAAAGATGTACTGGAGCAACTGGGCCGACGACAATGGCCGACCATACTTCATCGGAAACATTACGGTGATCGACAAGCAGGCGTATAGCGTCAAGGAGATAGAGCTGATGAAATTCGACACGAAGGTGCGCATTCCGCAATTCAACCGTGTGGCCGTCAGCGTCATGCGCGGTGCCTCGCTGCTTGCCGACGGCGACAAGGTGGCGGTTGGCGACGAGGTGGTCGTAGACTACCAGGCCGCCAATCCTTATCTGATCAAGGAGGCCGGCCTCGCCGAAATGTTGAAGACGGTGACGCTGGGCAAGGACGACTTCCGGCTGAATGGCACCGAAGTGCTTGACACGCTGATCGACGGTGCTGAGCAGGGCTTTACGGAGGTGACGCCCGAGTCGCCTTATGGCACCGGGGTCGATGACGAGAATGAGGGATGGCAGTGCCAGTCAGGCTGGTTTGTCCACATGCCCACTTATATACAAGGCACTGGCAGCCGTACGCTGAAGTATGTCTATAAGGGCACGGGTCAGACAATCATCAGTTATGTACACTCCATCGACGGCTACTTCGAACAGTGGGGTTGGTTCAAGATGTATTGCAAGGTGAACGGTCAGGTCATCGCGTCCACAGTACGTCAAAGCATCTATGGTGCAACCATTTCGTGGCAAACGCTGCTGAAAGACACCATCTCGTTCCAGGCCACGGGCAACGACGTCATCGAGTGGGTCTGCGAAAAAATGTTTAGGGGCACTTGGGCCGACGACGGTGGCCGCCAATACTTCGTCGGAAACATTACGGTGATCGACGAGCTGGCATATAGCCCCGAGAACGTGAAGCTGACCGAAGCGACTGCTAAGCTGCACATTCCGCAGGCCGACCACATGGCCGTCAGCGTCACACGCGATGGCATGACGCTCGACGATGGCGACGAGGTGAACATCGGCGACAAGCTCGAGGTTACCTACACGGCCGACGAGGGCTATCAGATAATGGGGCAGACGGGCCGTGAGCTGGTGGACAGCGTGACACTGAGCGCCGACGATTTCAAGTTGGTTGCCGACTGCCTGATTGACACGCTGATCAACGGTGCTGAGCAAGGCTATACGGAGGTGACGCCCGACAACCTGTATGGCGGAACGACCGAAGCTGAAGGCTGGCCACGCACCACGGGATGGTTCACCATCATGGCAGACCGAAGTCACACCACCGACGTCAAGACCTTAACCTACACCTATACGGGCACCGGCCCCACGACCATCGGCTTCGTGCAGAACCTGAGCTGTCCGTTTATACAGTATGGCAAGTTCATCCTGTACTGTAAACTGAACGGACATATCTTACCATCGACCGTGTACGACTACACCGAGAAGCCAATCCCAAGCTACGAAACGCTGTTGTACAACAACATCTCGTTTGTCGCAACGGGCAACGACGTCATTGAGTGGATCTGCGAAAAGAAGGATATAGGCTCATGGGGCGACGGAGGACGTCCGTATTACATCGGAGAAATCACTCATAGGGTGGAGTTGTTCACAGTAACTGCCTACGAGGCCGAACAGGCTAACCTTAAGGGCGACGTCAATATCGACGGACAGGTCGGCATCGGCGACATCGTGAGCATCACCAATGTCATGGCCGGCATCTTCCCAGAGGATATGGACGAGGAGGCCATCGCAGCGCTCAAGGTTCGTGCCGACGTCAACGGCGACGGCGAAGTGGGCATTGGCGACATCGTCACCATCACGAACATCATGGCGGGAGGACAGGAGTGAATTGAGAATTGAAAATTAGGAATTGAGAATTGGGCTAACGCCATACCTGCTGTAGACGGGGACGGCGTTAGCCCAATTCTCAATTCTCAATTTTCAATTCTCAATTGGAAGTCCCTACTTCACCTCCCAGATGTCGTTGGTCTCGAGGAGTTCCATGAAGTTGTGGTACTTCTTCTGGGCCGAGACCTCGGCGAGCTGCTGGTGAACGGCCTGGTCGTAGGTGGGAGCAGCCACGTCGCGGATGACGCCGAGGGCGATGGGGAATCCCTGCTCGGGCGACATCATGGCGAGCTTCAGCTGCAGGGTGTCGTCCTCGCAGTGGGCATCGTG
>JAEEGL010691862.1_pt1 | contig 34223 bp, 64 predicted proteins | sample 9134231 | NCBI WGS metagenome assembly JAEEGL01 (sample SAMN16246548, study PRJNA631951) | gut metagenome | biome: gut microbiome; feature: rumen; material: fiber-attached | host: Bos | place: Iran: Karaj | collected 2018-10 | reverse complement strand
CTGGAATGAAGCAATCTGATCTCTTTACTAACTTAAATGCAAAATCTCTAGCTACGTAAGGATGCAGATCTTCAGTCACTTTAAATGGTGGACGTTCTCCTTTGAACACGTTAGTACCTTGCTGTTTAATCACCTGTCTTCCCTTGCTCTCTACAAGTTCCAACTCCATAGGCTCAGCATCTGTACCATAGAAAGTAGTCTTAAGAGAGTTATACCCTATAGACTGAATCTCTATTGGATGTCCTGCAATGTCCATACCTACAACGTATACAGCTTTGAAGTTATCATAACCATTAAATGGTTGTGCTAGCTTCTCTACATGTACCCATTGTTTAGGTAGAACATAAATCAGATCCTTGGAGAGTCTGAGAGATGCACGGTTAAGATACTGAGCCTCACTGGCTGTTACGGTGGCCTTAGCCTCCACTAAAGCTGTAGCATCAAATGCTACATGAACGGAAATTGTCTTTCCCATAATTGTTAGTTTTTAAAGGGTTATAAAATGGGAGGGATTTTCCCTCCTTTGTTAGGTTTTAAATGATTATTTGGAGACTATTCTCCTAGTACTTAAATAACATATTTTCCAAGATAGTTCAACTTCTTGATTATCTTTTTTCAGATAAAGATTACCTTTACATGTAAAGGTGATCTGGTTTTGTTTGATTCTTTTTCTACTCATAGTTTACTTATTGTTAGATTTTAGAAATTAATACTATAAAGTAACAAAACACCATACACGTTATTAATAACAGTATTGTTTTTGTTTTGTTAAACACTCTAATTCTTTTCTCTGAAAACATCCATGATCTGGACGGAGAGCTGATGTAGTCAGCATACATCCAGACAATGAATGTAATCCAAGTCAGTACTCCTAGTACTGACAAGGCTGTGTTGATAACTAAAGTTGTCATAATTGTTATTTGTTAGGGTTATTTGGCACTATTGCCTAGTTATAAACATAGAATTAAGATTATTCCAAGAGCATAAAGATCTATTACAATAGTAATAAATGCAAATACTGTAAGTAAACTGATTCCTATTAATCTCTTAAACTCAGTTTCAAAATAAGTATTACTATATACTCCAACGGAAATGTAAAATAGAAAAGACAGCACTATAGCTGCTATTAATATTAATACATCCATATTATAATATATCTAATTGTGATAAAGCCTCTTGAGGATTATATCCTTCTTTTATAAGTCTCTCATATTCTCTAACTATACAGCTGCCGTATTTAGCAGCTGTATATTTTCCCTCTAAATAACTCATAACTTAAAGAATTTAGATATTGCTAACCTAAGTTCATTAATCTCACTTAATTGTTTCTTTAAAGCATCAACTTCTCTTCTTAGAGATTTTACTTGATTCTTTAAATCCTCAACTTCATTCACAGGCTCCTCTTTCTTACGTTCTTTAAGATTATTCTTAAAGCCCATTTCAGCGTAGTGCTGTAATGAGTCAGTAAGCTTATCTTTAAGACGATAAGAACTGTTTCTAGCTTTTCCTTCCATGTCAAATAAGAAGCTGTAATCTCTCAAAAACTGCAAAGTCTTAGAGAGTTTCCACTCCATTATCTGACTTAAGAACTCAGACTTAAAGGTCCTTCCTTGATACTTGTTGATTACTTTGAAGAAGAGTCTCAACTCATTGACCCTTCCTTCAATTCTTAATTCTCTTTTCATGGTACATAATACATTGGTTCATAAACTCTATTATACCCTTTATAACAGTCATAGGAACAACTGCTCAGGGTTATTGATAAAATGATTACTACTATTATTTTTCTCATTTGAATAACGTGTCTAAAGTTCCAAAAATATCTTTTTCATAAGCTTTAATCTGTTGATTGATCTTATCAATTTCATTAAAGGCATTGGCTGCTTCAGCCATGAGATCGTGGAATTCAACCAGCATCTCAAATGGGCACATGCCAAAGAGATAATGAGCTTTGAACTCCTTGATAAGGTACTTGTAGTTATCTCTAGCTACTGACGAGAGACGGTGGTCTACCTGAATACCATTGTCTAACAGTAGTTTGAGACTCGACTTCATAATACAGTCAAGGTCTTTTAAAAGCCCTCTCTTGCGATTGAAAAGAGCAATTACAATCTCAGATGTTTTAGTTCCATCTGGACGAACTTTCTTTAAATCTTCCATATTAAATATTATTAAATTAACTCATCAAGTCGATTACTCTTGATGAGAGTACCAGAAACCCATCTGGTATGGTGCCGAGGAATGGATCACAGCCGGCACTGCGAGGAGGAAAACAAATTCAACAGTACCCGTCATCGTGTGAAGCGCGGTGCGCGGTGCTGTGGGATTTGGTTTTCCCTCCACGAAGTGGCGGGGGACCTTCTTGTAGGTGTTCTCACGTCCACAACACACACAAAACTACAAACTTTTTCCCAATTATTACCCCAGGGGGGTATTAAAACCAATAATCAAATTTTATAAAAATTTTTTTCTAAAATTCATAAAAATTTATTACATTTGCCGAAAAATAAAATATGGATTCTTTAACAGAAAGAAAAAAATTTAAACGATTAACTCTAGGAACTATAGACGAGGCTATAGAAATGTTATCAAATGCAAAATATAAGACTCCACCATCACAGTGGATTACAGATAAGTCTATGGATTTAGATATAACAGATGAAATACAAGAAATTTGAGACACTATAAAATTATTTTAAACTTTTTAAAAACAATTAATTATGAGTTCTAAAATATCACCGATTTTTTAGTCACAAAAACCTACTAGAATTTACGATGCTAATTCTAAACGTTGGGTTCCTAATAGGAGTGGACTTCATCAGTATGAAGTAACTGGTACAAACCCATTTATAACTACAAGCCAAGATACTGCTACATAGACTGTTAGTGCATAGTCAACTCCACTACCCACAGCCAGTAGTAGTACTCCTAGTGGGCAAGCAAACAGTGTCAGCTAGGCAACGTAGTCAAGCCCATCTTACTTCATGGATTGGCTAAAAGCAAATCGTCCAGATCTAGCTTCCTACCAAGCCCGTAAAGCTATAGCTGCTCAATATGGTATTCAAAATTATACAGGAAGTGCTGCTTAGAATATGGATTTGTGGGAAAAATTAAGGAGACCTATTGAAAACCCATCAATACATATTAACAGTGAGGTTCCTCTATTAAATGTTCCACAACCGTCTATGGAAATAAAAAGAACTAACAGTTTACCAAATTCGGGTGGAACTGATAATATTGGTCCAGCATTTGAAAATTATGCCAACAGTAGATTAAATAGCACTCCGTATAAGATATAGACTCCTAACTATTTCAATTTATTCTCATGACAATCAGCAACAAAGGTATAGAAGCAATAAAATACTTTGAAGGAGTAAAGCTTCAGTCTTATAAAGACTCCGTAGGAATTTGGACAATAGGAGTAGGACATATTCAAGGAGTTACTGAGGGTATGACTATTACAGAAGAGCAAGTAAATAAGTATTTAAAAGAAGATTTACAACCAGTCTTAAAGGCAATAAATAAATGTGGTGAGTTAACTCAAAATCAATATGATGCTCTATGTTCATTTGCTTTTAATCTTGGTACTAGATCTTTACTTACTTCCACACTTCTAAAAAAGATAAAAGCTAAAGCACCAGCTGATGAAATAAGAACACAATTTAAAAGATGGTGTAAAGCAGGAGGGAAGACAATAAAAGGTCTACTTATTAGGAGAGAAAAGGAAGCAGATATGTTCCTAGATGGTGTATACCCATGTTAATTATTAAATCAGTTGTATCTATTAAACCTAGATATAACTGGTTTTTTTATATTGAATATTTTCTTTTTTATATGTGTATTACAAAAATTTATATTATCTTTGCACTGTAATAATTAAGGAGAAATAAATGAGAATATTAGATTTTTATGCAGAGTGGTGTCAACCATGTAAAGCTTTAAGTAAGACTCTTGAAGCATTTGAAAATGTAGAAAAAGTAAACATTGAAGAGAATGATGACTTGGTAACTAAGTATAACATCAGAACTGTTCCTACTTTAATTTTCTTAAATGATGATAATGCAGAGGTAAATAGACTTGTAGGTAATGTACCTAAATCTAAAATTGATGAAGTATGCAGTTTAATGAATTAAATATTGAAAGAAATAATTTAATGTTAAATGTTGTAGGATTAGCTTCATATATCTATAACAATAAAGAATATGACACTTTGAAGTTTTCTTACAGAATGTGGATGAAGTTTCAATTATTAGCGATGAGATTCTATTTATATTTTTTAAATAAAAGATTATCTTATGGAACAAACATTAAAAGAGATTCTAAAGGAATTAAAATACATTACGAGCTACATTAAAAATTATAAAGAAGTAGAAGCTTAGGTTAAAGTAAGTGAATTAAAAAAGTAGGGTAAAATATAATCCTATATATTCCCCGTTGGCCGATAGGTTCAGGCGCCAGACTCTAAATCTGTTATACCCTTTTGTTGGGGGCAAGGTGGGTTCGATTCCTACACGGGGTACTAAATAAAGTAATTATGGAAGTAACAATTAAATTTAACATACCTGATAATCAAATGATTGGATATAATAATCCATGTGCAAATTGTCCAAACAATCCAATAAATAATCCTCACGCATCGGGATTTTGTAATTGTGCATTACCTGCATTATGTAATCCAATGTATTGACCTTGTAACTCAGTTGGTAGAGTATTATACTTTTAATATAAGAGCCGTTGGTTCAAGTCCAACCAGGGTCACAACGGGTTGGTAGCTCAATAGGTTAGAGCAATTGGCTGTTAACCAATAGGTTGTAGGTTCGAGTCCTACTCATCCCGCAATAAAAGCGAATATAGCACAACGGTTAGTGTATTAGTCTTCCAAACTAGAGATGTCGGTTCGATTCCGGTTATTCGCACTATATTGGGATGTAGCGCAGTTGGTTAGCGTACTACATTTGGGATGTAGTGGTCCTCAGTTCGAGTCTGAGTATCCCAACAAATATTGCGCGGTGATAGCAGTGGTAGCTAGTTAGCCTCATAAGCTAAAGGTCGCTGGTTCGACTCCAGCTCGCGCAAGAGTATAAGACGATTATGAATATTTTTGGGATGAAAGAGATCAGTGCTGGTGGAAATATGATTCTAGATTAGATAGATGATATCGTTGGATAGACGTTTTAGGTTGGCACTGGACTATATTTGATTATGGTGATCCTCCTCATTTCGTATAGAGAGCACATAAAGAAAATCCATGTCCTTTAGATGATGAAATTTATATACTAGTAGGTCTAGTTACTGTTTATGAAATATGTAAAATGAAAAAAGTATGGGAAGAAAAAGTGAAAACAAAGAAAAGTATGGCATGACAAAAGTGGAACTTAAAAAGTATGAAGCCGCTTACAAAAAGGATTTAAACCAGTACAATCGAAACAAAAAAAGTGTATTATTTTTAATAATATTCCTAATTATAGGAATTTGTTGTGTACTATTTATTCCACACACTGCTGGAGTTATTGCGGGATGGATACTTATAGGTTATAATGGCCTTAATCTATTCTTTATTGGACTACTGGGGTTAATGTTAACTTTGTATAAAAAACTTTTAAAAAGAAGAGGAAGCGATGTGGAATGAAAGAGCAGATAGTATATTAAAAGAATTAGATAATCTATTAGAAGATGTTTTGAAAAACAAACAACAGAATGAACAATGGTTTCTGAATTTTCTTGATAGATTAAACCATATAAGTGTAATGTATTGACTATGAATTACATAGATATTTTTAAAAAGGGAGGAATCCATATAAAGAAAGAAAATAGAGGAAAATTTACTAAATCAGCTAAAGCTGCTGGTGAAGGTGTGTAGGAACATGCCCATAAAGTAATGAATGATCCTAATGCTACTCCTTTATAGAAACGTAGAGCTAATTTTGCTATTCAGGCTAAAAAATGGAAACACGAAGAAGGAGGTAAATCAAAGCGTGTAAAAAATCCTTCCGCTGATCCAGCTGGATCCTCTAATAATGATTAGTTAGAGCAGGGTCCGGGGGGTAGTGTAAAAAACCCTTTAGTTGGTAATAGTGGTATAGATACTTCTGCTCCACTGCCTAGGAATTTATTTGATAATACCCCTCTTGTACAGCAAGAGGTTGCAGGAAATAATGATTTTGATTGGGAGGGAATTAAAGAATTAGAAAATAATCCTACAGTTAGTGAAGGATTGACTAGTAGTTCTATAGACACTATTATAGAATCTATACCTGATATAGACAATAAAGACATACCTAGAGCGGTAAGATATAATAATCCCGGAATGATGAGACCAGGAGATAACTGGGAAGGTATGTTAGGAATTATAGATAATTATATTGTGTTTAAATCTCCTGAGTATGGATATAGAGCTATGTCTAAAGATCTTGTTAATAAAATTAAGCGAGGAGTTAATACAATACGATCTATAGTAACCGCTTGGGCCCCTGAGTCAGATAACAACCCTACAAGTAATTATATTGCAAAAGTAAGTGAATTAACTGGTATTAACCCAGATGAAAAAATTCAAGAAACCGATAAAAAGAAACTTCTGTAGATAATTGCAGCGATGTCTTAGTTTGAGAGTGGAAAACCAGCTAATTGGGATCATATTGATGCTGGTTGGGGATTAGCTTTTGGAAATGATTAATAATATTAAAATAAAATAGAAATGGAAAAATGTAATGAAAAATTACCTTTTGAGAAGGTATGGCAAGCAGCTTATCAAGCTGTAATGTGCGATAAGAAAATTATCGCTGATTTTAGTGATGAAGAAATAGAGTTTGCAATTAAGACTATTGCATATCTTAGTTCTAAGATAGAGAACTCTTTAATGCATAAGAGTCAAAAAGCTAGCGATTTTGATTTAGACAAGGATTTTAATGAATGCTCTCAAGTACAGAATACTAAATGTCATGAGGGATATGGTGATCAATGTGATGGAAATAAATGTAAGGATGTTACTGATACTAAAACTAGAGTTGATGTAGAAGATTTGTTTGCTTCAGTAGCAGATATTTTTCAAGATTTGATTAAGAATGTACCAGAATCAGAGCTTAAATGGATTAAGGATTATTTGGCAGACATTGTTAAGAAAGACGATGATGATGAGGCAATGGATTATGTAAAGGATTCTGTAATTAAAGATACTCTAGAGAAGCTTTTGAATGGGGAGGAGATTGAACTTCCAGAAGATATTCAGGCAGAGATTGTTGATGTTCTAGATAAACAATGTAAGAATTATAGATTTACATCGTTTAATAACAAGTGTAAGTTATCTGTTATTGAATGAACTGAGATTAAATTCTAATTAAAATACAAATAATATTTAGTTAATTTCCATAGTTTAAAATAGTAGAAGAAGCACAGGTTCATTATTTAAGAATTTGTGCTTCTTTGTTTTGTATAAATAATATAATTCGTATATTTGTATGGAAAATTTAGGAGTAACATCGATAATAAATAATTATCATGTCTTTGATAAAGACTTTTGGTTAGGGTATAAGACTGTTTAGAAGTTAATGTCCCCATAGGAATTTGAAGAAATCAAGATGTCTTTACTAAAGAGAAAAAAGATTGAAGACAGTATTATAGACTCGCTTGGTAGAGAGTAGTATGAAGTAGAAAAAGAACTTCTAAACAAAGAGTGGACTGAGAAAAATGAGGAATCTAAAAGAATAGGCACTGAAGTACATGAAAGAATTCACAACATGTTCTGTACTAGTTTAAATGATGTTAAAACTTGTTTATAGATTCCTACTGATCTTTATAATGTTATACAAACTGATAAATTTCTACAAACGGAATCTGGTTTATTTCCAGAAATGAGATTAGAAATGAAACTAGATGATGATTTTTTATTAGTTGGTATTGCAGATTTAGTTATTAAAAACGGTAATCATATTTCTATAATTGACTGGAAATCAAACGATTAGATTAAATTTAGAAGTATGTACGATGTTGGAAAGTAGAAAACTAAAAAGTTTAAATTTCCATTAAGTCACTTAGAAGATTGTGATGGTGTTAGATACTAGCTATAGTTATCTATTTATGCTTTAATGATAGAAAATTTAAATCCTGATTTTCAAATAGATAAATTATCTATAGTGTAGATAAAAGATTTAAAGAAACATAAATCTTTTGATGTGGAATATTTGAAGAAGGACGTTAAAAAGTTACTAAATTGGCACGTTAAAAATATTCATGTCAAAAGAGAAATGGAAAAATGTAATTTAATTTAGTATTAATGAAAAGGTGGTTAATGATTCTGATAGCTGGAATCGTAATAGTTTTATTATTAGGATTAGGAGAATGTAATAGAAATACAGGTGAACCTATTATAGAACGTTATGTTATACACGATACTATAGAAATTCCAGTCGAAGTTATACGAGAAAATACGAAAATTAAAAATGTATATACTATAGATACTGTATATGTTCATAATTAGGATACTATTTATATAAAAGATATTCCTATAGAATAGAAAGAAGTAAATGTATAGGTAGATAATGATTCTACTAAAGCAAATATTTACGTTGCTTGGCATGGATTTGCTTCAGATATTGATTCAATAGGTTTAGATTGGTAGTATACTAAAGAAAGAGAAACTATTATAAAAAAAGCAAAACCTTATGGTTTAGATGTTACTGTCGGTCCTAGTATTTTTTATGGAGTTAATCCACAAGGACAATTAAATTTTGGAGCAGGAGTGTCTGTTACTTTAGGTTTTGGTTATAGAATAACTAAATGATATGTTTGGATATAATGTAAGTCAGATTTTACAAGGTTGGACAAATGACATGTTAGGCAAAGAACAGGAATTATACGATAAAAGAATGCCTATATGTAGGCAATGTCCTTTATATAACAGTAAAAATGACAGGTGCGATGCAAGTAAATGTTTAGATGTTAAACAAAATAAATTAGTTTCAGGTCCTGGTGAAGGAATAATATGTGGATGTAACTGTTACTGTGCTAAAAAAGTAAGAGTTCCTAATGCAAAATGTGTTTTAAAGAAATGGTAAATGTAAAATTTAATGATGAATGTAAAGAATCCTTATTACAAGGAGTTCAGTTAATTACTGACGCTGTAGCTACTACTTTTGGTCCTAATGCTGATAATGTTTGTATTTATCAATCAAACGGAGTTAAAATAACTAAAGATGGTGCTACAGTTTGTAGAGCAGTAAATGATCCAGACCCTTATGTACAAATGGGTATTGAGTTAGTTAGAAAGGCTTCTGTTCGAGTGGCTAAAAGGGTAGGGGATGGTTCTTCTACAGTTTGTGTTCTTATTAGAGAACTAATTAACAAGTGTAAAGACACTGAAAACCCTATTCAAACTTTTAGAGACTTAAAAGAAGAAGTGGCTAAAGTAATTGATTATCTTGATAAAAATAAGATAATTATAAATTCAGATGATGTTGAATCACTTAGAAAAGTAGCTACTCTTTCAGCTAATGGGGATAAAACAATAGGTGATACTGTTGCAGAAGTTTTTAATAAAGTAGGTAAGACTGGAATTGTTCAAATAGAACAGTCTGATGAGTTAAAGGATAGAGTTGATTATTCTACAGGATTTAGAATTAAATCCGGTTATAAAGCTCCTTACTTTGTAAATACAGCTAAAGGAACATGTGAATTAGAGAATGTATATGTTCATATTTCCGATGTGAAAATGGAAGAAGTTAAGGAATTAGCAGAGATAGCTGATAAAGCGTTAAAAAATAAACAGTCTTTACTTGTTATAGCTCCTGGATTTGATTCTGAATTAATAGTATTTTTGAAATCTAATCTAGACTTATTAAAGTCCTGTGCTGTAATTAGTCCTAACTTTAGGAGTTATAGGCAAACTTTAATTGAAGACATTCAAGATTTGCTTGGTCCTTCTTCAACTTGTAAGAAGGTAGTAGTAACTAGAGACACTACAACTTTTAGTGGTTATACAAGTAATCAAGTAAAAATTGAAAATAAGATTCAAGATTTAAAAGCTATTGTTGCAGAAAATGCTCTTTCTGAAACAGAAATGAATTTTCACAAAGAAAGACTAGCTAATTTTACTTCTGGTATAGCTACAATTTATGTAGGTGGAATTTCAGAAGCTGAAATATCTGAAAGATATGATCGTTATGAAGATGCAGTAATGGCAACAGAAGCGGCTTTAGTCGGTGGAATATTACCCGGTGGTGGTATGGCTTTACTAAAGTCTGCTATTAAATATCCAGGAATGATACTAGATCCTATTTTAAAGGCTCCTTATAACGAGCTAAGGGTAGGGGATTTAGATATACCTGAAGATTTTTGGTATGGATGGAATTGGAGAACTGCAGAAGTAGGTAACTTATATGATATGGGTATTGTAGACCCATTTTTAGTAGTTAAAACAGCATTAGAAGAAGCTGTTTCTACAGGTGGAATAATTTTAACATGTAAATGTAGTATTTTAAACTTAAATAATTATGATTGAATTGAAAAATGAAATTATGCCAATAGGCAGTAGGGTGTTAATTAGATTAATGGGAGATAATCCATATTTAAATATGGAAACCCCTACTGGATTAAAAATGACAAATGGAAAATTTGAAAATCCAGACAGTGGAGAAATGGATCAGAAAGATACACCTATAAGGTGTGCAGAAGTTATTGATGTTGGTCCTGATTGTAAATTTATTCAACCAGATGATCACATCTATGTAAATATAAATTCTTTAATCCCTGTTCCATTTAGAGGAGAGGTGCTTTTCTGTGTATCAGAAGCAAATATTATTATAATGTTAGGAAATGATTTAAAAAGTAGGAAATATGATTGATTTTTATAAAAATACAAGGGATCCATAGCCAGAAGCTTTTAGTGATTCCTTAAATGAATATGGTATAGAAGAGAAGGTATTTTTTTATCCTGGTGATGTAGTAACAATTCGTTAGGATATACCAAATAAACCAACAATGCTTGTTGTTAAAAAGTAGACTATGACCATTAGAGACGGTGAAAATAAACAGTAGGTGCTTAGAGGAATTGTTTGTAAGTGGTTTACAACTACTGGGGAATTACAAGAAGCTTTGTTTTCAAGTAAGGATTTAATTAAACTTTAATAAAATGATAAACTGGTTACAAAAATTTGAAGGTGGAGGCCAAATAACTCCTATGCGTATTGCAATGCTTAAGCGTAAAGCAGATGCTGGTGACGTAAGTGCTAAAGAAGAGTTAGAGAAAATCATAGAAGCTTATCCTGAAATTGCTGAAGTGTTAAACTCAATGAAGAATGGTGGAAGGTTTAAACTCTTAGATTTTTTGAAGTGTGGTGGTAAAACTAAGAAAGTAACTAAAAAGTCAATGGGTGGCTGTAGCTGCAAGAAGACTTTAGCTAGAAAGAATGGTGGATTAGTAAATATAGACTGTAACGGTAATATACTAAAATGATAAAATTTTTCGCTTACGATAATGTTAAAAATAAAATTATCATAAACGAACCAGAAATACTCTTAATTAAAGAGTTTGCTGACTTATGGACTAATGAAAGAAATAAATGTGTTGAAGATCCAAGTGGGGATAAAAAATTGCGAGGTTTTAGAGAATTAATTTATATTTATATTGCTATAGACTGGGGTGCTCCAGGAAGTAAAGACACCCCAGCTAATAGGCATAAATACGCGATGGAAGCTTCTGGATTAACAGAAGAAGAATATAATGATCCTATCTTTAGAGCTGCTTGTAATAAATATAGAGAGTTACAAGACGCTTCTTCAGTGGTAGGAAAACTCGTTGAAACTTACACAAATAACATTCATAAAATGCGTATTTTTGTAGATAATATAGATTATACCGAACGAACCGATAATGGAACTCCTGTATTTAAAATAAAAGACACACTTTCTGAAATGCAAGCTCTTGATAAGGCATTAGATGCATTAAAGGCTTTAGAAGAAAAGTATAAAGCTGAGAAAGAAGAGGTTTCTGGTTTGCGAGGTGATACTAAACCTGGACTTTTTGATTAAAAGTTATTATTAGTAATATATAAAATCATGTATTATCATGGAAGAAATAGAGATTATAAATAATAAATTTCCGTTGTTTACAAATGGAAGAAGTAGTAGAAAAATAAGACACGGATTTTTTTCTGATATATGTACTCATACACAGGCATATATTCTTGGGTTTATTGCATCAGATGGATGTCTTAATGAATTAAGACACGCTATTATAATTTAGTTGTCTCCTAAAGATGAGCAGATTCTAAATTTATTTAGAATTATTAGTCCAGAAGCGAAGGTAACATATAAAAACTCAAATTTAAGTTCGCAAAAAGTTAGAGGAAGGTATATTAAAAATAACGGATGTGTTAGATTGGTTATTCATAGTAAATTATTGTATGATGATATAGTAAAGCTAGGAATTACAGATAGAAAAACGTATAAAAGATTGCATATACCAAAGCAAATCCCTTCAGAATTTGTTAACTCTTTTATTTTAGGGTATTTAGACGGTGACGGTTATATTACAACTAGATTAAATAAATGGAACAAAGTTTAGTGTAAAGCCGGCATATGTGCTAAAACTAATTCTCTTTTATTAGAGTTTCAAAAAGTATTTGCTGATAATAATATTAGAGCTAATATTAGTTTATGTAAAAGAGATTCTGTTTACTACTTAGATATTTGTGCTAAAGACTCTTTAGAGAATTTATACAAATACCTTTATTCTAAAGATCTTGGATTATCTAGAAAAAAGGATAAGCTTTTTGAGTTTCTTTACGAAAATGATAAAGTATAGTAGTTATTATAGAAAAAGTAGACAGAAAGGAATTAGTAATGAAAATCAGATAATGGATTAATGGATAGACATACTAGAAAAGAGTTAGAAAAAGAAAGACTTAGATAGGCAGCAAAAGAGTCTTAGTAGTTAAGAGCAGAATAGTTAATTCCTAAAAATCTCTCTAGAGAGGAGTTAATAAAAGCTGCTAAAGAAATAGACGATAATAGGGCTGCTAAATATGTAAGAAAAAAACCTACTATTGAGTAGGAACAAAAGAAATAGGCTGATGAAATAATTAAAGCCTATAATCAAATAGATTAGCTAATAGAATCTGGGGAAGAACCTATAGTAGAAAAAGACAGTGATGAGTGGGATGTAAAAATAGGTGATGTAATTACATATTTTGATCCTGAACTATCATATGAAATCACTGGATATAGACCTATAACTAAAGATAAAGGGTTGGATTTTGATCCATCTTTATTTACTGTTGCTGCAGATACTTATAGAAGAACTGGTAGATACACTTAGCTAATTCCAGAGACTTTTGCACATAGAACATACTGGACTGAAGAATTCAGAAGGTGTAGAGATGGTGTTACTATAGGCAAGTATACATTAACTGGAGAAAATTATTTCTTTCTTAACTATTTTAGACTACCTTCTGTATTAGGAGACGATATGACTGAAGCTTAGGAAGAAGATTTTCCTAGGTTTTTTGCTAAACAGTACGAATACTTTCATTACATTGCAATAGCTAGAAAAGCTGGGTTAGATGTTAATGTATTTAAAAGTCGTGGTATTGGATTCAGCTAGATTTCTGCTTCCAATGTGGCTTGTGCGTATACTTTTCATAAAGCGACACATAACATAGTTACTGCATTTAATGCTGACTATGTTAGTAATACTTTAGATAAAGTATGGCAAGAATTAGATTTTTTAAATACTTGTACTGAAGGTGCTTTTCGTAGAGTTAGAATGAAAGTAGATACAGCTTTATATAAAAGAGCTTCTAAAATTGATCAAGATAAGAATGAAACTGGTTGGATGGCTGTAATAGAAGGTCGTGTACACGATAAACCTAGAAAACTTCGTGGTGCTCGTGTGTACAACCTAATATTTGAAGAGTGTGGTTCAGACCCAGTACTACTAGATACTTACGTACAGTCAAGACCTTTGGTTGATATCTTAGGATTTAGAGTTGGACAAAGAAGTACAGGTGGTACAGGAGGTGATGCTTCAGCTGCACTTGCTGGACTTAAACGTATATTCTACAATCCAAAAGCATATCAAGTACTCCCTTATAAAAATAGCTATGCAAAAGATGGTAGTGTTTAGTATACTGGCTTTTTTATACCTGCCTATACCCTATGGTTTGGAAAATATGATCATAGAGGAGTAGTAGATGAAGACGCAGCAAAAGCATACTATGAAAAACAATGGGAATCTATAGAAAACCCAACAGACTTATTAAAAGACAAGGCTGAGTATTGTTTTACTCCAGAAGATGCATTTATATTAGAAGGAGATAATAGGTTTGATCAAGAAAAACTTGTAGAGCAGTTATCTAATATAGAATTACATAAGATTGTAGAAAAACCTAAACCGGCTTCTTTAATTTGGCCTATGAAAGAAGGTCATGTAGATAGAGATGCAAGACCTACTATAGACTTTAATGATAAAGGTAAAATACTGATAGCTGAGCTTCCTATTACAGACGATAATGGTATTGCATACAACAATCTATATTGTGCTGGAATTGACTCTATTGATGGTGATGATTCTACATCTACGGGGTAGGAAGATGTTTCTAAGTTCTGTATTGTTGTTTACAGACGACAATTTGGTACAATGGCTCCAAGACCTGTAGCGATTTATAAAGAAAGACCCAGAGATGTCAGAGTAGCTTATGATAATGCATTAAAGTTATGTTAGTTTTATAATTGTAAAGCGTTGTTAGAAGCAACTCGTGTAAGTTTAAAAACTTATTGGCAAGGTTTTAATAAATTAAATTATTTAAGACATAGACCAAAAGCTACAGCTAATACTACAACTAAAACGAATCTAAAACAATATGGTGTTCCTGCCACATAGACGATTATAGATCACCAATTAGATTTAATAAGTGACTACATAAATGACTACTGTGATTAGATTTGTTATTCTGAACTCATTAATGAACTTATAAGATACTCTTACGCAAATAAGCGTAAGTTTGATATGGTAGCTGCATTTGCGATGGCTTTATTGGCTGATGAAGATATGCACGGGTTGGTACCAAAGCAAAGAAGTCAAGAACAAATTAATGAAATGGCAGAACTTCGATACTATAAAAACGAATACGGTCAAGTGTAGTTTGGTTCTGCTCCTAAAACCAATAATTATGAACTCTTTAGAGCAGAAAGTCAGATGCCTATTAGAGGATATCTCTCACTCAATTTTTAATAAACGAATTGATGTATTTAAAAAAGATGATGCTTATACTACAAACATCTACTTACATCAATAGAGATTTACACCTTTAACTATTATAATATAGGCTAAAGATGATGATGATTATTTACAAAAAATTTATAAAGAATTAAAAGCTAGACAGTTACATAGATCTAGTTTTATTAAAATAAAATTAGAAGATGGAAAAAAGTAAAATACGATAGGGATCTGATGAGTACTTAATGAATATGGCTGACGAGACTATAGGAAAACTTGTAGTTGAGAAAGAACATTTGTTTAAGGCTTATAACTATTATCAGGGATTTAGAGATAGATACCAATATCAACACTTAGAGGATAACTATGGTGTTGGTAATCCAACTTCTATAAAATTTACTCCACTAGTAAGAAAACATGTTGATGCTATTGTAGGAGAATTTTTAACAAAGAAAATTAAACCACTTATAACGTGTAAGGACAGTAAGACTCTTACTAATATAATGAGAGACAAGTAGTTAGAAATTGCTAAGCGTAATACGGATTACGTTAAGAAGTTTCTAACTAATGCTGTTTATGATGCTATCATGGGAAAGGGTGAAGTTGATTAGAAGCAATAGGATATAATTGTTACTAAAGAACTTAAGGATATTCAAGACAGTGTAAGTAGAGAATTTATTCCTACGTATGAAATAGCAGCTCAGTGTGTAATTAAACATGTTTTAGAGTCTAGAGCTATAGATTACAAAAATAAAATAATGTAGTTAATGTTAGATTTGCTTATAGCTGGAGAGGTTTATTATAAAGTTGTACCTACATCATCTAATAATGACTTTCAAATAGATACTGAGGATCCTTTAAATACGTTTGTATTTAGGAGACATAATAGTAGATACTTGAAAGACGGTACTAAAAGCGTAATTAGACATTGGCTTACTAGAGAAGAAATTGCTATTAAATATGGTAAAGACCTTAGTAAAGAAGATTTAAATAACCTTCAGGATATACCTGCAGACCATTATACTCAAGGAAATTTAGCTTGGATTGCAGCTATGAATTATAGAGGTTGTCCAAGAACTCCTGGTATTTTAGCAGGGGACGAAGTAACCACTTTACCAACAGATATTTATGACGTTCCTTATGAGTTAATTCCAGTTTACGAAGTAGAATGGATTGACTACGATAAATCTAAAGATAAAGGTGTTCTTTATAAAGTAACCCGTATTGGAGGAGATATTTATATCTTAGATGGGGAGCAAGACCCTATAAGAAGCATGTCTACAGAAAAGGAACCACGTTTAACTATAAACGGAATACTCTATACAAATAGAGGAATTCCTTACTCTTTAATGCTTGCAACTGCTTAGTTACAAGATGTTTATGATTTATTACTTTATCAGAAAGATAACTTAATAGCCTTAAGTGGTACTAAAGGGGCTAATGTAGATGTTGCACATTTACCTGAGTTCTTAGGAGAATCTATGAAGGAAAGGGTAATGAAGTATCAAGCTTATAGAAAGCTCGGTTTAGCTTTCTTCGATTCTGCTCAAGAAGGAGAACCACTTAATACAATTTTTAATGGTTATGATGATACTGTAAGTTATAACGCTATATAGGCTATTTAGCTTGCCATTTAGATGATTGAGGATACTGTAAGCTCTATTACTGGTGTATTTAGAGAAAGACTTGGTGGTATTTAGGAAAGAGATGCAGTAGCTAACGTAGAAGTTGGTATGAAGTAGTCTTATATTATAACAAAACAATATCACTAGGCTATGGAAACTTTAATTTCTGAAATGCTGACTGATGCTTTAAATGTAGCAAAGAAAGTATATAAGAAAGGACATGTTGGTGAGGTTGTTTTAGGTAATTATAAAGATATATTTACAGTATTACCAGAAAATTTCTCTTTTACAGATTACGATATTCATCTAGCTGATGCTAATGAACTTGAAAAAGAGCAAGAAACCATTAAATAGTATGCTCTTGAATATACAAAAAGTCAATAGATTGACCCATTGGATATGGTTACAATTGCTACTTCTAATAGTCTTACTGAAATGCGAGATTTAATGTATAAATCTGCTGAGCGTAAAAAGAAAGAAAATGATTAGTTTGCTGAACTAACTAAACAATATGAGCAAGCTCAATAGTAGATAAAAGATCTTACAAAACAGCTTGATGCTAGTACTAAGAAACTACAGCAGTTAGACGAGAAGAAGTTAGCTATAGAGCAACAAGACAATCAAATGCGTCAAAATATAGAGTGGTTCAAGGCTAAAGCAGATGCTGAATATAAAGAGAAACAACTTGATCTTATTAAGCAAAGAAATAAGTTGGAGGCTGCAGAGCTTTTTGACGAGAATAAATAGAATGACGAAATTAGAAATAATTTAATGTAATGGAACATAAAAAGTCTTTTTTCAAGCAACTAAAAGAGAGATGGACTGCAACATCTCCTAAATTTTGGAAAACTATCAAGCGTTGGGCTATAGGAGTTGGAACTAGTGCAGTAGCTGTAGTTGGAGCAGATAAAATGTTTGACTTACAGAATTACGGAGTTGACCAATGTGTTTTCACTATAGCAAGTTATATAATTGTATTTTGTTTTGCAGTAGGATTATCAGCACAAATAACTAAAAAGGATAATATCGATGAACCATAATGTAACAATTGATTTAGCAAGAGTTTCTGGAGATAGTAAGAAGTTAGACTTAATGTTTAAGTGTCCTTTAGACATGTGTCTTACTACATTTATGTTAGAAGCTAGATTTGTGGACGAACGTGGAGAAATCAAATAGAAGATATTTGATTTATCTAATAGTTTTAATAACGATTACGGATATCCAGAAAATACTCTTAAGAAAAAGAATTGGGTTGTCTCTCTTCCATTAGATAGTTATTGGAAAGGTGATATATAGCCAGCTGTTTATATAATTACTTTAAAAGCTGTAGGAGAACTAGAAGATGCTCACTCTATTTTTATAGTAGATGGGTGGGATAGAGGATATTGGTATGAAGTAGAGAATATTGCAGAAAATCAATATAAATTTACTGTACACAGCTTAGAGAAAGAGCATTATGTAGGAGCTAAAGTTCTAGTAGATAATGCTTATATAGAAGCAACAATGGAATCAAACTCTTCTGCTAGTTATGTATTTACTGCTGATCCTTTAGATGTAGAGTTAACTACTAAGTTTGAGTTTTACGACTTAGATGATTAGAATAATGAAATTTTTACACGAGAGACCCAAACATTAATTTATTACATAGTAGAGGATGAGGATCATATAAATGAAAGAATTAATCCTACTGTACATCATGTAATAATTCCTAACTAGACCATTACTGTTGAGTCCACAGCTGTAGCATCGGATGTAAATAATATTTATAAGAATTTAATAGACTAGATTCTTAACCCAGGAGAAAGGTGTACTACTATTTCTGACGAGGCTATAAGAAATTATATTATCTTATATGCTCATATGTTAGCTTTATAGCTAGATGAGATAGACGATGCTATGGTATATTTCAAAATGATTAATAATAATTTTGATAGATGTGGTAATTTCAACAGACCACCTAGAAGACATATATCAACTTGTAATTGTTTTAAGAAATGATAAATGTAAAGAAAACTTTAGCTAGTACAATTAAAGATAAAGTAGATAGATTAAGATATTTGTCTGAAAATAACCCTCATATCTTTAAAAAAATACTTTATTTAATTATATTAGATGATTTATATGATTGGGCTAACTACAGAGAAGATAAAATATAGATTCAAGAAGCTTTGAGATAGAAACGACTTGATTTTATTTATAATAATACAGAATTTATTATAGAAAGAGATTAGAGGTATGATTTCTACACAAATGTAAATCTTCCATAGACTGAAAGTACTTGGAAAAGAACTTGGGATTAGCCAAATTATTAGAGTATAACTAATTATACAGAAGTATTTCCAGAACAGCCAACATCGTTTGTTCCAGATCCTACGTGTTCTATTGAAGTTGTTTATTTTCCTAACGATAAAGTAGGTGTAGCTCCTGATGGTAAGCCTTCTGTAGATTTAAACTTATTATCTACTTGCGAAAAAATGAATATTTATATAAATAGAGAAACCGGCGTTTTATATTATTTAGATGAACACTGTAATTGGAAGCCATTAAAAACAGATATCGACGATGGTAGTATTACTAAAAACAAGTTGGCTTTTGATTTATATAATGGTATAAGACACTACATAAACGTAAATGGTAAAACAATAGATGTTGAATTATTTACTACAGACCCAGACCACCCATTAGATAATGGTATCCAGATAGTTGATAAAGAATCTTTAAACGATATTTTAGTATGAGTACAGTTATAGATAAATCTCCAGTAACTAAAGACTTATTAAAGTCTTTTGGAGAAAGATGCAAATCTTTATTTAGACCTACAGCTAAAGTTAATTCTGATGAACACGAATATATTAAAATATCTACTGACATTTATTTTAGTAACTATTGGAATATTTGGGTTAAGATTTTTGGATATAATGCTAATAGAGAGGTAATTAATAGTATTTTAATTGCCTCTAATACACAGAATGGAATAATTGGTACTGAGCTAGTTTTAGGTCAAGTAGCTATAGATGGTATAGCTTTTACAAGTGATAGTAATTATAATCTAGTTTTAAGTTGTGATATTGCAGGTGATCCAATAAGTATTGTTTTAGTAGATTTAATTGATCTGTCTATTAATAATTAGTATTTACGTAGAGATACTTGTAACAGAGTTGTAGAATTAAGTACTACAACAGATGCTGAGGAAGTATTAGCTACATAGGTTATAGGTGCTTATTCAGACGTTGAGGGAACTGCTGGAAGTATAGTTAAATGTATTTAGACTAGTCAAACTGAGTTTACTATAGATATTTGGGATGGAACTAGTAAACAAACAATTTCTATAGATCCTCTTCATAATTCTCATATTGAAAATTTATATAATTCTCATCTAGCTGACTATATATCAACTATCTATAATTCTTACATAAAGAATAATTGTGATATAACAGGAGTTATTAAAATAGGTGGGTAGGCTACGTATAGTAGTAATTCTGAACTAAACCTTGCTGAAATAATAAACCCTGCAAATTAGTGGTATAATAAAGTAAAATTAGACTCTAAAGGTAGAGTTATTGACTTTGCATATGATGATAATTTACCTGTGGCATCTAATAATACAATAGGTGGAATTAAAATAGGATTTACAAGTACAGATAATCACAAAGCCGTTCAGTTAGATGTAAATACAAATTAGGCTTATGTTGATTTAGGAAATTCCTTCGATAGACATAGAGACGATTTAAGTGTTTTAGACCCTACTTTACATATAGGTTAGATATGGCAACATATAGGTGATACTGACGGTGATTTAACTAAAGCATATTTCTATATTGGAGTTCCTTTTCCTTCTGGTTATAGTGTTCCTGTAACAAATACTAACTACTTATTAGATGGTAATCTTGAAAAAGAGTTTGTAGGAATTCAAGAACTAACATGGTACGGATCTCATGATTTAATTAATCTTAAGAATACTCCTAATGTTACTATAACTTGTGATCATCTAGATACTACATATAATATTAACTATTGGAAGGTAGAAAATACAAATAACAACTTGTAGTATATTGTAATTTCTGATTCTTAGTTAAATGATTTTGGTATTACTTGGAAATAGACTGCTGGTATTCCTGATAATAATAATTCTATTATAGGAATTTCTTTTGATTTCTAGAATCAAACTGCAACTTGGAAGTAGATTAATGTTCAACCTGCTTTTGAGTATAATGGAGAAGGTTTAGACTTTATAACAACTCAAGATATAGACGATATTATAGCAAATAATTGGTAATATGAAATATATATTAGAAAAAACAGGTCTTACATACCTGATGTAGAAAATTAAAGAATTCTTTATTAAGAAACCTGCTGGTGGAACATAGGGATAGGTACTAATGATGGGTAGTAGTGAACCTGAGTGGTCTAATCTTCCTACGATGCTTACTTATAAAGGGCAATTAAGTACAGAAAGTGATTTAGCTAATGTTCAAAACCCGTCTATTGGTGATGTTTATTTTATTGTTGATTCCAGTAAAGAGTTTGTTTGCATAGATAATACTACAAGCCCTGTTACATGGGAAGCTTTGGGTATAGATTAGGTTTAGGTAGATTGGGATTAGATAGATTAGAATGCTAAGGATTATATTAAAAATAAACCAACAGAGCCAGGAAGTAATGGCTATTTTGTAAGATATAATAACAATAATCAATATAGCTGGACTGAAGGTTTAAGTTTATAGCAATTTAACGAATTAGAAAGATATCCTGTACATAATTATTTATCACACCTTGTTGCAGCTGGGGTGCCCAAACCGGTGAAAGTCATCGAACTTAGTAAAGACAATATTAATGGTAATACAGTATTTGTATTTGATTTAATTATTTTAAGTAATAATTACTAGTATAATAGTAATAATTATTATTACTATACTAGTTATACTGTCCTTGTGTAGTTAATTGGTAATTAGTGGTAGGTTTAGGCTGTGTGTAAGGGGCGAGTTAATTTTGGTTCCTCTAATATTCTAGAAAATAGTTTAAGGGCTTCATACGATAATAATAAATTAACTATCGCATGGGCTAGTGGAGTTAGTGCTGGTGGTTTTAATTATTACGTTGCCAGTGATATTAGAACTGATGGTACGTATACTGCAGATCAAATAAGATAGAATAATATTTTTTATTATAATACTGCCGAGGAAGGAAATAATATAGATAGTATTAATAGAGCTACAATTTTCTTTAATAATTTAATTATATCTAACTTGTCATCAGATTACATTATATCAATTAATCAATGTAAAAAAACATAGTCTACTTTTTATAATACTTCAATAGATATTTAGCCAACATCTACAGATAATATTATACTAAAATTAAACAATAATTATACTTTAACTATTAAAGGGGAATCTTCAATTGCTGGGTCTTTTGAAAAGAATGCTTTTATTTATAATGATAGTGGAAGTCCCCAAACTCTTACTATTCAACCAGATACGAATTTTAATTTACATAATTTATATGATAATTCTGGTTCCACGTGTACTATAACAGTACCGAACGGTAAATGTTTACAACTTACTATTACTTATTGGAAAAATAATGAAGCTGTCTGGGACGGAAAGTTAGAATCATAATTTAACCCTTAGCATTATTTGCTAAGGGTTTTTTGTTTCTAAACATACTGTGATTGGTATTTTAATTTATTTTTAGCAACGTTTTATTATCTCATAAGTTTTATATATCTTTGCATTGTAATTACAAAAAGAGATCTCTAATATGTTTAATTTTAAAAACTTTTTACAATGGCAGAAGAAACAAAAACTTATGTATTTGGTCAAGACGGTAATAACTCTATGCTTCCTCTTGCTCTTGCCGGTAACGGTGGTTTTGGAGGTAATGGTTGGGGTTACGGAATTGGAGCTTTAATCCTTGGTTTACTTTTTGGTGGACTTTGGGGAGGTAATGGCTTCGGTGGTTTCGGTAACAATGGTGCAGCTGGTATTGCTAATCAAGACGCTACCCGTGATTTAATTATGCAGGGTCTTGCAGGTAATCGTGAATCTATTTCCGCACTTGCTACCAATCTTAACAGTAATTTTAATGCTGTATCTACAGCTTTGAGTTCTATTAGCACTTAGTTGTGTAACGTAGGTTCTTAGGTTGGTATGAGTGGTTTGTAGGTTGTAAATGCTATTTAGGCAGGTGATGCCTCACTAGCACGTCAGCTTTGTGAGTCAATGTGTAATACTAACCAGAATATAACCAATCAGGGTTATGAAGCTAGAATTGCAACTATAGAGCAGACCAACCAACTTGGTTCACAGGCAGATAGAAATACCCGTTCTATAACAGATGCTATAGCAGCTTAGACTACTTTAATGACTAAAGAATTCTGTGAGCTTAAAGAGCGTGAGTTACAAGACAAGATTGATTTACTTACTGCAAGTAATACTCAATTACGTAACCAAATTGATAACGCACAGCAGACAGCTCAAATAGAATCTTATGTTGCTAACTTAGTAAATCCTATTCAGTCTTAGGTTAACGCTATTAAAGCAGCTCAACCAGCAACAGTATCTGTTCAGTATCCTCAGTTAACAGCTGTTCCAGCATATTCTTTATATGGTAACGGTTATAACAACTGGTACGGAAATGGATTTGGTAATAACGTTGTATTTTAATTAAGGAAGTAAAGGAGGTTAAAAATGGCTTGTTTTAATAATATTACAACAAACGCAGGTGGTTTTCCTTATTTAAGTTCAACCAATGTTACTGTTGGAACCGCAGCTGTAGATATAGCACTAGGGTTTAGACGTATTCAACCGGTAGGATATTTTACTGTAAAAATGGATAATGCTATTCCTAGTGGAACTACAGCTACTTTACCTATAACATTATCTTTAAATGGTACAACTAGAAACTTAACATTACCTAATGGTGATGCAGTTACAGTTGCAGATTTATAGGATGTTTTGGTATTTACTGTATTTAATGATAGATTTAGTAACCTTTTAACTCTTATGTCTAGAACTATAGAGTAATAAAAAGTAATTAATTATGTTTCAATCACTTAGACAAAATAGTCCTATTTATATTTTTCATAAAGGCAATAATCCTTTACTGGAAGTAGGAACTGTAACTAATGTTCCTATACCTAGAGCTAAATACCCATCCATCCCAAACTTTGGTTAGCCACAAGAAATGGTTCTTGACCTAACAGTTAAAGTGGGGGAAAGGGTAGTAAATTATAATGGATTACCTGCTACTGCAGAAATTGCAGATAGTTCTTCTAATGGAGAAAGTGTAGTAGTTTCTGATAGTAGAAGTGCTATGAATGCTGAAATATTTTCTTATAAACAAAGAAGTATTGATATAATTAACAGTGTAGAATAGCATTAGAGCATTATAGCTGGTTGTGATAATATTTTAAATGATCTAAATCCAGAGTATGCTCAAAAACAACAGCAACAAGCTGAATTATCTAATCTTAAAGAACAACTAGCAATAATGTCTAAAAATATGTAGAGTCTTATGGAGTCTAATAAGTAGCTGGTTGAACAACTAAACAGAAAGGAACCAAAAAATGAATAGAATGTGGGAAATAAGGGAGTCTGATGAAAGTAAACGTTTCGGTCACCGTATGGGACGTAAATACTCAGATTCTGAAATCGAGGAAGCCTACGAATGTGGGTTTGAAGACGGTTATGAAAAAGCAATGAAAGAAATTCATTACGGAGAAAGGAGAGGTCGTTATTGATGAAGAAATATAAAATCAGTTTACTATCTTATGATAGGTTTCCTGAAGCAATGTTAGCTTATTTATAGAATTATGGTTTTCATTTTAATAAAAAAGCATGTGACTTTGCTGTTTCTTTTATGATGAAAGACGAGAAGCCTATAGATAAAATGACTAAACCACAAGTAGATACTTTGCTTACTAAACAAAATATAAAAATAGAAAACAATGTACTTTACGATGCTTGTTATATTGCTAATATGGCTAAAGCTGATTTTTACGGTTCTTCTATTGATGACGACTAGCATCTTGCTCAGTTTATTAAAGATTACGTAGATGATGAGGATTAGCCAGATGGATTTATATTTAATCGGTGGTATGCCGATATGATGTTATCTGGCAATCCTATTGACTGGGAAGCTTTACTATGATTACTAAACTTATTTATTTAAAAAATTACGATTGGCTTATAAAAGTATTTTGCGCTATTAATGACTACGATGAGTAGATATTAGATGAGTTGGAATCTATTGGATGTCCAAATAAGATTCTTAAAAATATAGATAAGTTAATTGACAGTGATATAGAGAATTGGGGAATTACCTATACTAATTCTTATTTACATGTTACTGTTATTATTATAGGTAAAACAAGTAGTGCAGATGAATTTTATAATACTTTAGATCATGAAAAAGGACATGCAGCAATGCATATTGCTGAATTTTATGATATGAACGTAGAAGAAGAGTAGTTTTAGTATTTATAGGGTAAAATTGGGCAAGAAATTTTTAAAGCTACTAAGAAACTACTTTGTGATGATTGTAGAAAAGAATTATTTAATAATTCTAAGTAATTCTTAATTGCTTACTTTTTACTAAAGTATGGAAAGGAGAGTAAATTATTACTCTCCTTTTGTTTTTAAATGTGTAGTTTAAATTTTATTTAAATTCATTCTTTATTTCAGGAAATAATCGTAACTTTACGCAAAAAGTATAAGTATATAAAAATGTTACTAGCAATAGAAGAAACAGTATTTTAGATTATTGAAACTTATGGTTTAATAGGATTAATTTTTATTTTATCTGGTATCCTAGTCTATAAGTTGTTAGATTCAATTATTAAGTCATTAGTACCTAAAATTGTATCTGGAGATTTTAAAGTAGTTTACCCTTCAAGAAAGAAAAGGAAAGATTCTATTTTTAAAGTTAATAACCTCTTAACTGAAATGATAGAGAAAATAGATGCTGATAGAGTAGCGTTATTTGAATATCATAATGGTGGTTATAACCTATCAAATCTGCCTTTTCTACACTTTTCTTTAACTTTATAGAAAGGAGCGGTAGGAGTAGACGAATTGAGCTCAGATTTTAAAAATGTATTTGTATCATCTGTACCAGACTTTATACAGAATCTTGAGAAAAATGCTATATATTAGTTAGATGATATAACTCCATTAAAAACTACCTACCCAAGATTGTATAGAGAATTATATGAAGATTGTATGAATCACGTTCTTTTCTGTAATATAGAAGGAAGTGAAGAACAGATAGGGTTTTTAATGGTAGGTTTTAAAAATTAGAGTTAGCTACCAGTATAGAAATTGAAAAAAGAAATAATAAAAAAGGTATAGAAAATAGCTATACAATTAGACGGAAAGAAAAATTAATTATGGCAACAACTTATCAATCAGACAATTATTAGGTAGAAAGACCTGTACATAATCATTAGACTGCTACTTTTAGAAGTACTAATATCAATAATACAAGTAATAGTGGTATTACTGTAAATACTATACTTGATAAAATAACAAATCTTTAGAATCTTTTGAAAGAAGTTTATATTAGATTTGATACTAATCCTCAGTATTACTAGAAAAACGACTATAAAGTACTTTTAGACTATATTGCAAAACTTACAGGGGCAGCTGAAACTTTAAATCTTATAACTCAAAAGATAAATAAAGAAGCTGTAGAAGACAATATTGTTACCTTTAATGATAAAGGAGAAATAAAAGATAGTGGCAAGCATATAGGAACCAGTGTTATTTCAAACAATCCTGATGCAGACACTGTTGCTACTGAATTAGCAGTTAGTAATAAAATATCTAATACTCCTCAAATTAAATGGGTTACTTACGGAGAAAGTAAGTACAGTGATTGTATTTCAGCTTATAATAAACATTATATTGTAGCCTGTTATTACAATAATCTATTGTATATAATGGAAAATTAGCCAGTAAGTAATTATATATCTTTTAGGGCTTTTGTACAACCTTCTGGGTCTACTGGGTCAGATGTTACAACAATACATTATTTTTTATATTTAATGAATGATGACACTTGGAGTAACCATTCTATCCAATTTGATACAGCAATGAAAGCAAATTAGACAGATATGAATGCAGTTCAAGATTTATTAACACTTAAAAGTATATCATAATGATAAAATTTAGATATGGTACTTAGAGTTAGTATGATAATCTAAGTACTAAAGTTAACGACACAATTTATTTTATAACTGATACTTAGAAAGTATACTTAGGAAATAATAAAGTAGTTCCAGACGATGAAATATACTGGGCAAAGTGTGGAATAGATACATATGACGATGTACTTGAGAAGTGGGATTCCGGTATTATGGTTATATGTAGATATCTTAATGATATTTATATTCTTAACATTGCTTCTGGTGGAAATATTTTAAAGTTTGAATAGGTATCAAATAGTTTAATTGCATCAGATAATTACTATTAGTCTACGCTTTCTTAGAAAGTGTTACTATTATATCCAAATAATTCTTGGGTTATAGGAGCTGAAGCAGTATATAACACACCTAAAAGAATCGTTAAAGCTGTTTATAATATTACGTCTTATGAAGAAGTATTTAATGCTTTAAATAATGATACTATAGTATGGTTAGAATACAATAATCAATTATTTTTTGTAGATAAGAAATCATATTCTAGTGGTGATTTAATCTACTTCTACCCTATAAAAGAGACAGCTAATACTACTACAGTAGGTAATTGTATATAGACTTATTTAGTAAAATAGTATTGTACTTTAGATTATTAGGCAGGTTGGAACTATGTGACATCTAATCAAGTAATATCTGAAGTTTAGAATGATGTTGTTACAACTTCAACTTCCAAATCCCTCTCTGCTAACATGGGTAAGGCTCTACAAGATTAGATTAATTCTTTAAAGTCTATAGGTAGATTCTTATCTAATTGGAATTGTGTAACTGGTTTACCTTCTACACAACCAGCAACGCTACCTTATATATACAACACCGGAGATTATTATTTGATAGGTAATATTGGAAATTTAGAAAGTTTATCTATAGAACAAACATCAGGAACTTCTGATTTGTAGTTATCTATAGATTTAGATACTTTTAAGGAGTACATGCATGCAAGCTCAGATATAAACTTACCTTTGGTGTATGAAGATTCTGCTTGGTATACAACATCGTGGCATATATTAGTTGATGTAGAGGCTTGTGGTGTTTCTATTATAGGAACACCAGAACAGGGTGATGAAATAGAGATAGATTATATATACCCATAGATAAATCACAGACCTACAGGTAGTTCTTATACTGGCGTAGCTTCGTCAATTGTAGAAACAGGCGACGTACAAGTAGGGGATTTTTATATTTATGATGGATCTAGTTGGATTTTATAGTAGACTTATAGGGAGACTTATATTTCATAGTTAGAAGACAGAATTGAAGTATTAGAAGATGCTTTAAATCTTGACGGTGATTAATATTCATTACATATAGAAAATTAAAAAATTAAATAATATGAATATAGCAAAAATAAGAAGAAAAACAGCTTAGCAGTACGCTGATATACAAAACAAAGATTCTAATACTTTATATTTAGTGCCTGATAAGGGTAAGATATATTTGGGAGATACTGCTTTAGGTGGGGATACTATAGAAGTAATGGATCCTATTCCTGCTTCACCAGAAGATGCTGGAAAAATTGTAAAGTATATAAATACTACAAAACAAACACTAGAAGGAATAGACTGGGAGTTTGGAAACTATTATAAGATTGGCAGTGAACCATCTGAAACTGTTGTTGTAGAGGCATTTGAGTCTGGTACTTAGTATATGAGTGAAGAAATTGCTGCAGAGATAACTGGAATGGAAGATACCTACCTTACACCAATCGTAGAAGTTAAAGGCTCTATACCTAGTAATGAACATATAATAACAATTAGAAATAGTTATGAGATATTTGGGATTTATTATACAGTTACGTCCATAACCAATCCAGTTAATCAAATTAAAAGTTATGATGTTTCACAGGAAGTAATATTTAATTTAGATGAACTACATATTATTAAAAATATAGAAATAGACAGTGAAAAAGACTTAGTGTTCTATGTAACTGATGATTAGGATAATATTAGATTACTAATGCCTATTTCTGGAAACACATCTGAACAAACTATTACATTACCTAATAATGATTAGATTAAGTGTTTGATGAGGTGTTTTGATGTGTATGGAGAATATGGATTTATTATACAATTTGTAGATATAGACAGTCAGCATGATGTTGTATCAAGTTTAAATTTTGTCGGAAATGACGTGTTTAGTATAGATGGAAATGAACTTGGCACATTTTCTTTAGAAGCTGATTATGATTTTACTTAGTTACTTTATGTTAACATTTATGATATTAATCATTAGTTAGTTACGTCTATCTATATTAACTGGTCAGACAGACCTACGTTACAATCAGATGAGATAAATCAATACATGAATTACTATGGAATAGTAACAGTAGACGGAAATTTATCTGATTATACTAAATGTGTATTTGATACAATTAATATGTATATTAAGAATAACCAAGGATACATGTGTTCAACTGATATGTTTGCAGGAACTGCAAGTTTAAGTCTAAGTGAGACATGTAATGGAATCATTGAAATGGTACTGTCTCAATTACAAGAAGGAGAATAGCCAGTATGGAACACTTTTAATGTATCTTATCCAAACATAAATGTAATATGTACAAATAAGCATCTATATCAAATTAATATAGCAGGAGACGGAAATGCAGTAATATATGATTTAACAGACATAAATTATAACGTTAATACATTATAGTATACAACAACCAATAATAGCTGTATTTTAGTTACATCTCCTACTACAGTATATGTAGTACCACAAACAGGAGATTCAACCTTAATAACTATTTAGAATTAGGAAAATAATCCGATAATTTTATATAAAACTAATATATATAATTCTGTTGACGATATAGCAGCATTAACCAATAATGACATGTATTTATTATTAATGAATAGTAATGACATATTGATAGTAGTACAAAATACTACTATTGGTTATACTGTTACAAACGGTACAGTTAATTTAGTAACGTTACCTTATGAAGTTACAGACTACCTTTCATTTGGTGGTGTTTATAATACTCTTGTATATAATGATGTAGCACATCTAGACCTAGTTAATTTACATACACTTGAAGAAAGGGTGATTGTAAATGATCCAACAATTTTATATGCCATTCCTGCAGTATAGGTAATTAATCCAGTTCCTGCAAATGATACTAATTCTGGACGTGTAGTTCAATACATTGGATAGTATACAAACCAATACGGCATTGAGTGGATTAATGGCAACACTTATAAAATAGGTTCTGCAACTACTAATACTATTTGCATTGAACACCCAATGTATATTACAACATATCCAATTGAGTCTGGATTAGATAAAGGTGGACAGGTTATTCAGTATTTAGGAGAAAATCAAACATTAGAAAACGTTGATTGGATTAAAGGAGGAGTATATCGTATAGGAACAACAAAACCAGAATATAACTGTGAAATAGAGTTTAATGAGGTTATGCAATAGCCAATATCTAACCTTGGTAATATGTTAAACTATCCTATACTATATTCAATGGGTGCTTAGATAATTACATATAATGAAGACGACAATGAGTTATATGCACATGTGGGAGAACTTAATAATACTATTAGTATTTGGAATACTATTGTTGATTCTGGTATCAATTCTGCAGATTTTAATAGTGAGTGTGTTTGGGTTGAAAACGAAGATAATGAATTTTCACTTGTATTTGATAATACTTATACGTCTTTAGAAACCAAGTAGTTTACAATAAACAATGTTATATATTCAATACAAATTACATCTATTATATCTGGAGAAAACAGTTCTGGATATAATGCTTGGACAAGATGTAAAATTACTGATTCTAATTTAAAACAAAGTATTGCTGGATTTGTAATTAACACAGGACTATACCCTATTGACTCAAATTTGTTAGACTCTGAATTGATCATACCGTCAACTTCATTTAAAGTTCAGCTTCAAAATGGAGATTAGTCTGATGAAATTGAAACAACTATAACACCCGCTATTGATGTAGAAACAGGAGATCCTATTATAAATTTAGTTCCAATGGAAATTACACCTGTTAGTGGTTATAAATTTATAAAAGCACTATCTGGACTTGTATTATACAATGAATCTACAGGAGTATTATACGATATAATTTTGGAACGCGATGTTAATTTAATAGCACATCCTAGTTCTGAGTATAAGGTTATGGTTTTAGGTGGGTAGCCACAAGCTATATCTAATTTACTTTACATGACTAATCCTCTGTATTCAGATAGCGAAAATGAAACGGGTAATTATTTAGCGGTCACTAGTGATAATAAAATTGTCGAGTATACATTAGATTAGAATACAAATAATTATATAGAAGTTCATACATATACTGATGTTGATTTAAGTTATACATATACTTTAATAAATCCTGTAATTATTGGATATAAACCTACAGGAAACGATATAGTAGTATATAATCGTGAAGATTATTCAGTGACATATTCATAGATACCAACTAGTTTAAAACCAAATAATGTTAAAATTGAACGTTCATTAGAAATGATTTATGTCAATTCTGATACTAATGAAAATGTTGTTGCAATATTGGGATTTAAACTTCAAGGAATTGAAGATTACTTCATATATACATCAGATGGAATACACTTCTTTAAATTTGATGATGTACCGCCAACTGCTAAAATTTTAACAACTGGATATTTGAATGCGTTATCAATTGTTATAAATGGATCAACTTTAGAATTAGCTTTAATTTCTAGTATTACTACATGTGAAGATCCAACAGTAAAACTATTCCAAGCATGTGAAGATAGTGAATTAAGTAACTATTACACAAAAACAGAAGCTGATACTGCATTAAATGGTAAAGCTGATTCTGCAACTACTATATCAGGATACGGTATTACAGACGCATACACTAAAACTGAAGTAGATACTTCATTAAGTGGTAAGGCTAACAATGCAACAACTCTTGCTGGTTATGGCATTACTGACGCATATACAAAAACAGAGGTGAATACAGTATTAGGAAATAAGGCAAATACTGCTACAACACTTGCAGGTTATGGAATAACAGATGCTAATATTAATAGTGGAGTTATAACATTAGGAAGTAATACAATTACTCCTATTACATCACATCAAAGTTTAGCATCATGTGAAGCAGTAGCAAATAAGGTAACAAGTATTTCAGGAAGTTCTACTGATACTCAGTATCCTAGTGCTAAGTGTTTATATGATTTATTAGATAATTTGGAACTTGTAATAGCTGCTGCAATCAATAATTTAAATGATAGAGTAACAGCTCTTGAAAATAATCCTTAATTTATGGCATATTTAAGACATTTTACAGATCCAGACGATATGCTGGATTATCAAGGTTTTACTAGACCTTGCATTGCTTCATATGAAAATAATAGTGTAACTATTCCGATATATAACAACATAACGGATTAGTCTTAGATAGGAGAACTTACCAGAATTGTCAAAGTCGGAGATGATTATTCATTTGCAAATGATTTGGTGGTGACTTCTAACATGACTGTTTCAAAGAGATCTGTCTTTAACACAATAACTGTCAGAAATAACGCCACATTAACTATAAATGCCTTTGTTTTAACCGTTAATTTAATAACAGTGGAAGCTGGTTCTCAGATTAGGGTTTCGCCTACATCTGTATTGGTTGCAGGTGACGGAGGTATTGTAACTGCCGATGTAAACGGTCTTTATATTGAAGCAGATTCTAATGGTAACGGTTCTGTTGTATTTAATGAAACAGTAAGCAATAACCATCCTCTTGCAACTGTTGCTGTTTATAACTATTCATATAGACCTGCTGGAGGTGATAAATGGGAGCAGTTAGGCTCTCCAATATCTATACTAGTTAAAACTAATGATGGACTACGTAGAAATAATCCAGCATCACTTAATAAGTGGGATATTACACAAGGTTGGGTTGTTTCTTCTACAAATAATGAAGGATTATATCCTAATAAGTGTTATAATGTTGACATTAATAAAACAGCTCCATCTTTGGATTGGGAATTTTATGGACCATTAAGAGGTAATGATAATCTTACGTTTAATTTCACACAATCTGGTTATCAAGATATGTCTCTGAATTACACAGCTACTGTTCCAACTAATTATATGTTAAATCTATTAAGTGGAATAACAGAATTAGAGAATACCTTATATGTGGTACCTCGTGCTCAAAACACAGTCTTAACAGATTTCTTACATATAACAACATCTAACATTGATTTATACCCAGATGTTTTAATGATGCAAGGTTTCTTTGTAAAGTTACCAAACAACGGTCAAGTAACTTTAACAGTGAATTACAATGATGCAGTCTTAGCATATTACAAACAAAAATACAATTTTTAATCTATGGAAAACGAACAAGTTATAGAAGATCAACCCACATATGCGGAACCAACAATTGAAGGTGTTCCTGGTGAACTAGAAATATAAATTAAAAAATTAAAATTATGCAACACATAAATAAATTTAATAGTATTAATGAAGCACTCATAAGTACTGTTTATTCACCAAATATAAGTTTAATATTAGGCTCCAGTAATCCTGATAATGTTGTTTATACTGACGTTGGAGAAAATATTGCGATAAAGTTTGAAGCTGATAATTAGGGTTATATAGTTGGTAAATTAGATGAAACTGTGATCCCGCTTAATTTTACAGCGGAGGAAAACAATTCTACTATTAGATTAATAAAGAACCTGAGCTCAGACGGAACATTAGATACATCTTATGAATATTCAGAAGATGGAGCTAATTGGGATCCGTATACAATAGGAGATACTATTACACTTACAAATGCTGGTGATAAGGTTTATTTCAGAGGTGATAATAGTTCAGCTGCATTTAATTTTTCAAATTATATGCAGTTTGAATTAAGTGGTAATATTGCAGCATCAGGTAACATTATGTCAATTCTTGATAAAACAATGGAATCAACAACAGTGCCTAATTATGGTATGTATCAGTTATTCTCATTATGTTACACTTTGACGTCAGCACCAAAAATGCCAGCCACAACACTTGGAACTAATTGTTATCAGTATATGTTCCAGAATTGTACTGCATTGACAGATGCTCCTGAACTACCAGCTACAACACTTTCTGGTAATTGCTACCAGTATATGTTCCAAGGATGTTCATCATTAACAACTGTGCCTGCACTGACTGCTACAATACTTGCAAGTAGATGCTATATGGGTATGTT
>JAEEGL016287016.1_pt1 | contig 34224 bp, 24 predicted proteins | sample 9134231 | NCBI WGS metagenome assembly JAEEGL01 (sample SAMN16246548, study PRJNA631951) | gut metagenome | biome: gut microbiome; feature: rumen; material: fiber-attached | host: Bos | place: Iran: Karaj | collected 2018-10 | reverse complement strand
GCAATAAAGCCAACAGCTTTCTGATACACATGTTTCTTCCCTTTAAAAAAAAAACAATAAACCGCGCAAACCCACGGCCAAAACAATGAACGACCCGTTTACAATAAAAGTACCGTAAACTTGCGATAGCATAAAAAAAAACTTAATCACGCTGTTTTCGGTCAAGCGTCACTATCTAAACCATTACGGCACAGGCATTCAAAATGCGCTTGTTTTTGCCGTGACTTAATGACGCAAAAAATTGAGCGGTTTTTGCCTGAAAAACATCAGTTTTTGGACAAAAACTGGGCAGAATGGAGAGTGCGAAAATGGCGAAGATGAAAGATTTTCCAAAGGTCAAAGGTCTTTACAAAAAGAAGACGGCGAATGGTACTCGCTATGTCCTGCACGGGGCGAAGAAGGAGGGCGGAAAGACGGTCGATTACTTCGTGACGGTGCCTATCAGCGACAGGGATTCCGTGGCGACATTTTACGAAAAGGTACAGGCCGCGAGAGAGGAGTTGAATACCAAGATCAATCCGCCCAAAACGATTGCATACTACATTGAGCAGTATGCGATGAAGCGTTCCCTGTCTCAAGGCTCCGTATGGCAATATAATCACGCGCTGAAAGGGTTCACGCTGGATGTCGATGAGGATGATCGTCTTGTTGCTGAGATTCTTGCCCGTACCGACATCAAAGACACGTCCAAAAAACGGATGATTGGGATCATCAATACATTCTTCAAGTACCTCGTTCAAATTGGCGTGGTAAAGCGCAATCCTGCGGCTGGCATTCGTGTCGGTCGCTGGCAAAGGCGAACTCGCTTACCCACAAACGAAGAAATCGAAAAGATTCTGTTGTTCACTGACACAAACGGCAATGACGAAGACGCCCTATTTCTGAGGCTACTGCTTGCTACGGGCGCTCGCTGTTCTACGCTTGAGATTGTCCGCATTGGTGACATGTCGGAAGACGGCCATTTGTCACTGTACAATGTGAAAGCGTCTCACGCGTATGATAGGTCTATCCTGATTACTGACCCAGTCATACGGTCACTCTGGACAACCGTCTCCGGGGATCGTGATCCATCCGAGCCGCTGTTTGGTCATGGCGAAGATGCGCTCAGGGTATCGCGGCGACTGAGAAATAGGATGCTGAGGATGTTTGAACCTGACTTGGACGGACAGCGCATTTCGCCACACAGTTTCAGGCATCTTTTCGGATGTCGTTTGCTGGAGCGAGGTGCTTCAATCGACACTGTGGCGACTCTGCTGGATCACCAGTCATCAAGCATCACCTATCAGTACTATGCCAAACAATCACAGCAAAAGGTTGATGAAGCTGTTGAGGCGGCTTCGTTCAGTTCCGATGAATTTGGACTCGGAGGATAAATGAAAGCCCGTCATATAACGGCGGGCTTTTTATTCCATCCTGAAAGCATCCTCGTTGTTCTTGATACGCTCTTCGAGGATGCTTTTCGCAGTTTCTTCATCGTATCCGAATTGAACAAACAGATTCGTCATAAACGGCAGAAACGTTTCCTTATTGATTTCACCGTTCTCATGGTACGTCGGAAGTGTAGTAAATTGCACATGAGGCCCGTTATTTACGCAGTACGTGATGAACTGAGCATGAATCTCCGCCCACTGAATGATCTCATGCGCATCAAGAGTTCCATGATGTAATCGTGACTCAAGAGTCCCATGAACACCGCGTGCTGTCAAAGCGAGATATTTGTTCTTTTCTTTCATGCCATCGACATACCGGCCACAGAACGGATTGTATCCTCTATTTCCTTTCACCAAATGAGTGAACAGAAATGGTTGGAGTTTGGCATAAAGCCAAACAACTGAATCGAAAAAAGACGGAACTGCATTCCCGTCTCGCATCTGCTCTTGATTGAAAATGCTTCCGATATGAACGTGTGTGCCGCACGTCCCATCCACATAACCACCAAGAATTTCACGGATACCTGACAGCACGATTTCAATCTGCCAGAGGTCTTCTTGTCTGAGGATAGGGCTAACCATCTCGTATCCAAACAATCCGTTATCCGACAGCTTACCAGTAACGTCACCGCCGACAGAACCATCAGCTCCGAGTGTCCACGCACTCGTCTGATTATCCCCGTACTTCCCAGTAAAGATGTATGGAATATCATGTTGTTCCATATAGGATTTAAACCGTTTACGTGCCGACAATTTTGCATTGCCAATGAATTCGAATTCAAATCCATACGTGAGATTTTCAGGTGTGAGCCTTAATGCGTTTGTGTGCTGGAACATGAAAAAAATCCTTTTAGCGTTTGTTTTTAACGTTCTTCGGAAGACCTTGTGCACCATTTTTCTATTATTACAAAAGGTTGAAAGCACAGTACAGCTGCACCATATAAATGAATTATCACTACCAATAAGACGTGAATTTTCTCGCAGATTATCTGCCTGTCATGCACACCGACTGGTTGACCTGCGGAGGTGTGTCTAGCTTTCGATAGACGACATCAATGTGGGCTAACCGTTTGATGATCATACTACAACAAGCAGATACCGAGGCGGCCTTTTGGGATGAAACCGTATGACTTGTTAATCCAAACGTGAAAAGAAGCGAACGCCGATAGGTTTGTTATTGTCCGGTGACATACGTCGAAAACCGTTTCCCAAGTCTTGTGTGTAAATTGCATCAAGGCATACGCACATGTACCGTGTTCCGTCATGTGTGTCTTGATACAGATAGAGCATACCGTCGAACCCGTTCCTGAAATAGTCAAGAACTGAGTTGTGATACGATCCCTTAGGGGAGATGTCGAACCATAAACGATCCGCAAACGGCGCATCACACATAATGATTTCAATCACATTCCCATGTTCATCATAGTAGCATAACTGAAGTTTTCCATCGACAAGTCCATGAAGTAGTTTCATGGTCTTTGGAAACTGAACAAACTCTCCATCAGCAGTTTCGTTACCGGCTTTCGGAACGTGCAGCGTAAAACCATACATGAATGAAAGATTAGTTCCGAAAAATTCTTTACGAGGCGATCCAAGTTTGTCAGCAAGCAACCCACGTCTGTCCGTGTAAATGGACATTGGAGTTTCGCTTTTATCGCATGTAATAAGCCAGTTATCTTCCATATAGGCGTAGAACCCGTAATCCCGACAAACAGGAGAAACACTTACTTTAGGAAATGGAATGTACACCTCAGCATCACCCTGAACGTAAGATGTCTCAAGGCCGTGATACCTTCCATAAGAGCGAACACCATGTTCCGACAACCATATAACACTTTGGTCAGCAGATTTCGACAACGAAGCAAGAATGCTGTGCATAAAACCGATGAGCGGAATATTATGGAACATCGGATAAACACCCTGAATCTTGTCGTAAACAGCGACCGGTTGGTCTGACGCGTGTTTCTTGAGTTCGTCCAAACTCAAGCCAAAGCGATCCGTGTCATTACAGAAAGCGGCATGATCACAGACAACCCTGAATATCTCTGTTTCAGGAAAGTTCTCATTGCCGTCCATCACATCCAGATACGGAACAATTCCGCTGTACGTAAAGTATGTGCAAGGAACACGTGACTGCATAAGAACGGAACCTATACCTGGTTTCTGAAAGGTGAACACATACATGGAGTTTGAAGCACTTGAGAAGCGGTAAAATCCCGTAGGTGCTTTCGACAAGGAAACATCAAAATCGCGAGCGTGTTCAACAAGGGAACGTGAAATGTAGGTGGTCATGATTTGCAGTCTCCGGCTTCAGCCCTGGATTAGACTGGAGATTCATGCACGTTGTGTCCCTTGACATTTATCTTCCTAATCAGTGCCATATCCCCATCTTACTTGGTTTAATGTCAACTGTTCGATAGCAACAACGACAAACACTGACGCCATCACCACACGCTCTTATAGCACAATCTATTTGGCAGGCTCTCAAACAGCACCATGAGACAAATAAGCCGCATGAATGCTTGAATTCATGCGGCTTTTTAACGGAACTAGCGTGTATGATTCATCCGTGAACTGTGGCTTTCTTCACACTCATCATAAGGCACTTCTTGATCGCCATAACCCCCCCTTGTGTTCGCTGAGACGTTTCGAGAATGCGCACCCACGGGGAGATCGAAATGCTCTCGTCGTTCGCAGGATTGATGCATAACGGCTTCATCAGAACACAGATCAGCACCGGCTGCTTCGTCGGTCGAATAAACTGGAAGCCTCGCAGAATCAGTCAACAACTCGATTTCAATCTTCATTAGTTTTGATCTCCGCATAAATAAAGGACAAAACAAACATCGTTCAGGAAGGCAAAAATTTGCGTTCTGACGCGTTGTTCAGACCTTCATCAAGAGAATGGGGTGGAGTGTTTCGTCTGCATTTTGTGCGATATAGTATCCAGAGGTGGAGAGCATTGCATCATAAATCTCTTTTGCGGTGTGTTTTGGGTTGCATTATTCATATTCGCTCTCCTTCTTTGTTATTGTTGAAGACCACTAACGCCATCACTGATAGCATTTTCAAGTTCGGGTATTGCAGGAAGCCCGATAACCAGAAGTTCAGAACTATCTGGATACATGTCTGCGATGCTGATCCAGTTTGTTTGTTTTGCTTGGTTTGTATTATTCATGCTCACCTCAATTCTGGAATGGGCATCCAGTGAGTCACTCTGGCAAAAGCCAGGTGCTCAATATCATTGTCCTCATAACCTACATACTCCCGTGATTCCCATCTCCGGCCTGTCCATCTTGAGACATTAGGTGGAAATCGGTAGGTATCGCCGCACTCTACGTATGAGACCAAAACCCAATCAGCACTATCAGGGTATCTGTCTGTGACGCTAATCCACTCGGATTGATTTGTTTGGTTCGTATTACTCATGTTCGCTCTCCTAGAGATTATTGATTATTGTTGAATACCACAAATACTCATGTCCTTTATTTAGGTAAACAACATGTTATCTGTATCGGATGGAACGGTTGGCGCTTGAGGTATCATCTCCTTGGAGTCAGAGTAAATGCCGCGTGTGAACATGTCTCTCACCTGCGCGTTGTTCACGTCCGAATCTGATCTCACATAAATCTGAATGACATCGCCATTTATCTTTACATTTCGGGGTAGAAAACCGAGGCGTCTCACGATTCCCCCAATCCTGTCTTGCTCCCGCTTGCCCCAATTGCATAACTGTGCGCCGAGACGGGAACATGCGATGTCATAAAGATGCTTCATACTTGTCCATGTGGCGTCATTAAGGGCGTCTTTGTATGAATCCTCCCACACATCTGTCTCAACCGCAGATGTATTCATCTCAGCAGACAGGCGCTGCACACCCTGCCACATGATGCCATTTTTCTCGAACAAAACTTTTGCTTCTGCCATGAGCTGAGCATAGTCACGTCGTAGCGTTTCAAAATCGAATCTACGAGCTGTCTTTCCCTCACCAAGATCTATGACTGCAAACCGTCTGTTCCCAGTAGCGTCTTTTAGAAAACGTGACTCATTTGTTGTAAAAATGAAAATGCACCTGCGTGGTCTCGACACCTCGTATCTTCCGTAAGCGGGGCGATACTTGTCCACTGTCGTTGTAAGAAAGGACTTAATTTCCTCCGTCGTGCGTTTGTTCATGCCTGCAAGCTCCGCGACTTCGACAACCGTTTTTCCTGCAAGCGATGATGCCCGATCTTTGTCTGTCGCACAAAAGGTCAGCTCTTGGAAACGGGAGTATTCTCCTGCGAGGATTCGGCACAGTGTGGATTTTCCGATACCCTGCCCGCCTTTAAGGACAAGGGATATGTCTGACTGTATACCGTCCTGGTTCGTCATGCGTGCTATGAGTGACGTAAATAGCAAGTTCGCACATGCGGACTCCCACTGTGCCTGATGCTCATCAAGAGAGTCCGATACGTTTTTTGTGTATTTCGTAAAAAAGTCGGAAACGCGTTCAATTCCGTCCCATTTGGGCAGCTTGTCCACATACTCAATAACGGAATCATACGGATTTTTCTCACACAAAGTACGTATGAACGAATCGATTGCACAGGATGATAGTGTGCGCAGTGCGACATTCTGCTCAGAGAGCATGAACAGTAGTTCTGTGCTTACAGTATCGTCTAGCTCCTTTTTTATGCCTTGTTCCGTGAACTCGACATAATGTCTCTGCGTAAACGTATCATAGGAGAACCGAACAGGGCAGAACTCCTCATGCGTAAGGTAATGCCTGAGTGCGGCGGGTGTAGCTTTCCATGAGTCCACGTAAGCGACATTGACATTCTCATATATTGGGGTGCCGTTCTCATCCGTGCCTGTTTTCTTCTTTTCTTTATGCTCTTTCAGATTGCCAAACTGATTATCTATGAGCGTTTTCAGGCAGGGTGGCGTAAAGTCGCTGAATAGCGCGGTGTCGAAGTCGTAGTTTTCGCAGTGTGCGTGAAGACATTTGAACCCGCCGCCATCCTTGAACATACAGGTATCCTTGTCATGCTCTTCCGATGTGTGGTTATGAGCGTTCGGGCATTTGAAGTAGATTTTCTCGTCATCCTCGGACAGATACAGATCGGACTTTCTCAAATGGTCTGCACGTGCGTCATTAACGACTTGCCTGACCAATGTGTAAATGGGGACTTCACTGCGGCAGATGCCGCCAGGTCCTGCCCCGTAGTTCATATCGTCCCATTCAATTCGTCGCTGACTAGTGTGGAATTTGATACCGTTGATACTTCTCCCTTTTGTCTCAACGAGAGCTACACCATTCGTTATCGCAATGTCGGTTAGGAGACCCCTGAGACTCTCGACCTCACGCATGTCTGTGTCGGGTACCGTTGTAAGATCACCACGATATAGTACATAGCGTGCCCCCGACGTATGCCACCCCTGAATCGCAAGCTGTCTGCCACGACCAAGAAACTCGACCTGTTGTGGCTTTGACGCATCATCCGTATGTACAAGGTCAAGCGTAATCGTCATGCCGTCCATGTTTGACTCTGGATTGTCGATAACATGCAGAATAGAAGCCCAGCGCGACCCACCGCGTGTTCGTATCGGGGCAGTCGGATAGCTCTCTATGAATGCATTAAGAAATTTAGCGGACAGGTTTACATCATCTATATCACAGTCAATGGCGATGTAGCCTTCTCCAAGAAGGAAGCCATAGCTCCATGCATCCGCATCAGGTGTTGTCGGAAGCGCATGTTTCGCAAGTGAGTCAAGATGATTCACGAACTCTCTTGTGAACTCTCCGTCGTCACCCAGGTTTTCTGGGTTCGTTAGACAAAAGTGCGTGAGCTGTTTTGGCCACCCAGAGCTATTAGCCTTTGTCAGGCATTTTTTTGTTCTTATAGGCGCACCATTTCGGTAACAGGGGCGACACGGTGCTTTCTCCCAACGGGCGGTACTAGCATCGTAGCAGAGGGGAAGCATGTGCCGGCATAAATTAAGCTCTAAACTGTCAGCTTGCATGGGAGCACGGCGTGTGCGTCCGTTCTCGTCAGTCTCTAATGGAACGATTGGAGACGCAGAAACATATTGCTCACCGAGTAAGCGTTGAATTTCAGTGGGAAGGAAAGAAGTAGTTGACTTCTGCTCATAATCTAGCATAATATAGACCTCGCTTTTGGGACACATTTACGTGTTCATTTAGCCCGAGAGACCGTCTGGCTTTAGGTTTCTCGGGCTTTTTTTGTATCTGAAAAAAGCCTGAGCTGAAGTCTTTCGCCATATGTGCACTCGCGGCATACGAAAAAGAAAATGACCTGATTTCTCAGGGAAAACACGACAAATCAATTTCTTCTTAGCCGTGAGGATCAGGGTGCAGGGCTTGATCCTGCATCTCGGTATTAGGGCGACTACTACTAATACTACGTCCAACTCCGATGGTCTGGCACACCACAGATGGTATTCGGGATATATCGCCTCCCGACAACCCCGACTATAGACCGGTAGCTCTCACATGTCAATATCTTTTCCACGATTCCCCACACATTCTGCCCCTGCTGTGGAAAAAACGGACAAAACAATGGAAACGCTGTTATTTCAAGAACTTCCCATGAAAACACACTGAAAGCCCTATGAAATTTTACACGAGAGAGAGCTCAAACCACCAGTTTTGATGGTCTTCCGTGTGTGGTTGTAAATGGGAAAAACCGCCGTTTCCTCATACAGGACATGCGATGACGCAATTCATAAGGTTACGCCAGTGTCCGATTTTTACACTTTTCAAAATCGAGCGAAAAAAGTGAATTTTACACAATTTTTCGCTTTTCGGATTTTCGACACTAAAAAAGTGAGCTGTCAACCATGCTACTAACTTTCTGCTAACTACCTCTCAAATCCTCTCTATCACTTACTATTCTCTATTAGGTAGATAGGTTAGTAGAGAATATAGATATAGAGTAATGAAATGAGAGATATAAGGTGTAAATATGTAAATAGGAGTATTTTTTACATTTTACACTTTTAAAATCAAAATTTGTATAGATTATAGAAAGTGGGTTTTCCCTGGCTACCTACCAACCTACCAACCTCCACATGCACATGAAAGAGCAAGAAGCAAATTCTCGGCACATCGTCATGTCTTGAGCGTCATCAATCCTGTCGTGCATGATGTGATGTCTATGGGTCGTGTCCTGAGCGTAGCGTTTCAATCCTGAATGAGATCGTCTTATGGTCTGGTCGTGTTTTGTCATAGTCGTGTACGGAGCGTAGCGTCATCCATTCCTGTGATCGTTTCATCCCTGTGACCACTACCAGACAAACATCGTTCTCTAACAAAAATTTTACGCGCTCTGACGCATTTTTCTACCCTCACCCTAGACTTATACCCCTAAGACAAAATATCGCGTACAGAGCAAATTTTGGCCTTCTATGGATGTTTGTTTTGACTCCCTAAAAAGTAGGGAGTCAAATTCTCGTATAACTACCTGCTTTTCGTGGACACCCTTTTCATCATCATCCAGTCGAGACACCATCATCCTGTGAGCATCGTCGTGTCTTGAGCGTGAGCGTCATCAATCCTGTGAGCATCGTCACGCTCTTATTCGTATGCAGAAAGAGGTTCAGTAATTCGATGGAATGTCCGGAAGCGTCCGAAGCGTCATGCGTGAAAACAAACCGTGGTTCGTTGCAAAAGACGTTGCCGCGTGAATTGAGTATGATCCGTCAAGCATTAACAAGATGTGCAACCTTTGTCGCGATAAGGACAAAGTCGTTATTAGCAAAGACGAAATTGACACTAACGATTTGTTAGTCTCAAATATGACCCGTGAAATTACCTTTGCTCTGTAGCAGCACCACCCCGCCTCAAACATCAAACGCGTACCACAAAAATTTGCTTTCTGACGACGATTTTGAGGGTACTCTGTGTACTACACAGGGGTAGGGGTAAAATCGCGTACAGGGCCTCCTGGTGCGCCTGGAGGGTGAGGTGTATTTCGATGAGTGTTTGCGCTGTTTTGAGCGTTGTGCGTTCGTGAACCCCTGTGCTCATGCCGTTTGTAGAACTGTTGCATATAAGCTGTCACACATAAAAGAGTTCGTCCCGCCGCCGCCAAGGGGTTTGGCTTTTCCAACACCCTTTCTTTGGTCAGTTCAAGTTATTGATTATCTGACTTATTAGACTTTTCATAGTGTTGTCAAAGTGCTTGTTTATCTCACATTCCCAAATCGTAAAAACTTTCCAGCCCGCTTCAGTCAGCTCTTTTCTGTGCAGTTCATCATTCTTAACATTATGGTCAAATTTCTCCTGCCAGAATTCCATACGACTCTTGGGCATGTAAGCATCCTTACAGCCAGGGTGTCTGTGCCAGAAGCATCCGTTTACAAAAACTACCGCATGGTATTTGGGAAGAACAATATCTGGTTTTCCTGGCAGGGTACTGACATGTTTCCTGTAACGGAATCCCTGACTGAACAGATACTTCCGAACCTGTATCTCTATTGATGTATCTTTCCCTTTTATGCGGGACATGTTCCAGCTCCGCTTTTCCGGGGATAAACTGTCAGCCATCACTACACCTTCTGTTCCTGACCAATTCAAACCTCGTTAAAAACCTTTGAGAATGTCAGCTTTGTAAATACATCCTCTATTTGCTTCGCTATCTGTTTTGACTCGATCAGCGTTCCAAGTTCGATGTTACCCTGTTGCCCGTGGTATGAGAGGTTTGCTGATGTAATCAATGTCTGCTGCTGATCCACGGATATTACTTTCGCATGGAGTGCCGCCATCTTGTCTTCCTCTTGGTGGAAATCGTAAACCTTCAGGAACCGTCCTTTATATCTGAGCACTTTTTCAAAATCCGGTTGTTTGTTCAGGTCATTAACAAAGAACTTCACAAATATGCCGCGTTGGCTTTTCTGAATAATGGTGTCAACGAGTTCCGAAAAATATGAGGACAGGGAATATCCTGTGATCAGGATATTCCGTTCTGCTCCTTCAATCAGCGACTGAACCACATTCATGGTTGTTCTTGCATTGATCGAAAATGAAGGCGGTGCAGTTACAACCAGCGACACTTTATCTGCCTCCCCTGAACACAAGGCCTCCGTGATAATCTTTGAAATATCCGCACACTGCGCATTTGACAGTTCCGGGAAGCCTCTCTTAATCATAGAAACAGCATTGGATGTTCCATTCGCCGCATCGCTTTTTATCGTGTTCAGAAACAGCTCTTTGTTTAAAATTCCACCTGACATAATTCGCTCACCAGCTCTTTAAAGTATGAACAATCTTCACGACTGGGAATAGGAACAACAAGTCCACGGTCAAGCATTCTGTTTCCATTTTCACATGCCGTTTCAGATATCATGCAGCAGGAATGACACGCTGCTCCATTGGAGTTCTTTCCCGCAGGAAGATTGCTCATGCACTCTGGGTCATTTGTGCAAACTAACGCCTCTTGGAAAGCATCTCTCATGATACTGGTCATCTGTTCTATTGTGCCCAGTTCTACAAGACCACCGAGGGATCCTTCTTTGTCCGAGCTCCCTGTGTACAACAGGATGCCGAACATCTTATCTCCAAAGTAAATCCTCTCCCTGATGGCAGATGAGGAATACCCTGATGACATGGACATTTGTTTTATCATCAGATGAGCAAATGTATGCATAAGCACATATACCGCATCTCGCTGAACTGTTATCGTCCATTCTTTGGAAGCGCAGAATTCTTGATAGGATTCAGCATATTTTTGCGAAATAGCTTTTACTTTGCTGTTGCCAAGCCATTCTCCGAGGGTGTCTTTGTTAAACTCAATAAAAATGCCTTCACCGTTGACCTCAGCGGCCGGCAGCCAGCGTTCGTTTTTTCCCTTGCTGAGTTTCACAACATTGGGCTGTTCATCGGCATCTGGATCTGGCGCATCAACCCTGGTAAAGCCAAGGAGAACCCTTACTTCCCTGAGACGTGTCACCCGGATGATCCGGCTGAAATATTTCTTCAGATAACCAGGAAGAGCGTCTTCCTCGGCCTTGAAATGCTTCTTGTTGGATTCGTATATAGGATCATTAAAATGCGTGATGGCGTTATATTCCATCTGCTTGATTTCCGTGTACTCCCTGATATTGTTGAGCCGGCGTTCAAGTGCAGCGTCAAATTCCTCCCTTGTGAAAGCCGAAAAGTATTTTTCATAAACCTTTTGAACGCCCATATCCCCGAAGTCTTCCTTATAACTTTCAATGAGCCTCAAATGTTCATCAATCAAATTATAAAGCGGGTTAATCCAAGGTGGAATGGATATGGCGCTTCTGTTTACTGCAAAATACACATTCGCGGCACCTCGTTGTGATGGAATGACCGGCTTGGTGCATTTCTGATTCTTAACGCTCGGCCTGAACGGATGATGCCCTGTGCATTTTACTCCATCAAAATTGTCCCTCTGCGTAGCGCCGCTCATGCTTCTCTTTTCACTGCACGAACACTCCACCCACATGTCAGCAAGTGTAGATGTATTTCCTGTCGAATACATTCTGAGCGTTCCTTTGCAGTCTATATTGCCCCTGTGTACCCACCATCTCCACGGGAAGTCAGACATATGCCCATCCTCACAGATTGTTATAAAACGGGAAGGATATGCAGGACGATGGCAATCAGGGCAGGTTACACCGTATTTCAAATATCTATCCAAGTCGAAATTCTGACTTGCATCAAAAAGTCTGCCACACTTTACATTCGAGCACACATGCCAGTAAGGAAATGTCACTACCGGAATGTCTCCCGAAAAGCTGGTGCGTGGCATATAGAAGCAGTCCACGCCCAGATAGGATGCAAGCCTGCCGTCTATTATTTTCATCCCCTTATTTTTCCAGTAGGAGATGTCCAGGATTGTTACCGAATCCTTGACAGCATCAACAACTGAGCCTGGGCCAAAAGTAGTGATAATCTGATTAGGACGCAGCTCTCCGAGTTTGTTATTATCAAAAGCCATACTAATCCTCCGTGTAATAGAACATGTTTGCAGAGCTTTCTACCTCACGCATGGATTGCAGAGTAGCTTTCTCATTTTCCACGTGCGGTTTGTCATATGGATTCATCAGGCGATTATACTTTTCAGTTCCCACAACATAGTATCGAAGGGGCTTTGTCTGTACTGCCCTCAGTTTCCACCAGTCGATAAACTGGTCAATTTCCATCTCGGCGTCTGCCCTTGCTGATGGCTTGATGATACTCAGCCTGTCAATTATGAGTTTCTTTACGGAAGCAATCTGATCTGCCGACAAAGATCCGATTGCTGCAGCATCGGAATTGTTTGCCATACTTGGATAGTTCAGTCTGATAGCGGAAATAATCAGCGCATGGAGAACACGGTCCCTTGCTCTTGCAGAGAAAGGTGTAGCTGTTGTTCCTTCAACAAACCTGTACAACTGGGAATGATACCCGGTAAAGTTCTCATAGTGAGACAGGTCACGCGGCCGGTACGCATTGTAAAGCGTAACGACCAGTCCAGGATAAGCACGTCCAATACGGCTCGTAGCCTGTATATACTCTGAGTTCTGTTTTGGCTGGCCGGTTACGACCATAAGGCCCAGACGATCGACGTCCATACCTACAGCAATCATGTTAGTTGCAATCGCGGTATCCAGGCAGTCCTTTGAAGCACATGTGGTTTCCAGCTGATTCAGCTTTTCAGGAATCTTGTAAGAGGACATACGGGATGTAATCTCAACGTTATGATTCAGATAACGCTGCTTGTCCAGACCATACTTGTTTTTGATTCGGAGTATCCTTTTCGGAATGTCGTCCTGAAGCAGGCGGACGGTACCGCCAAGCTCTCTGATACTGTTGAAATATCCGACCAGCGAATAGTAAGGATCTATCACATCTTTGAACGCTTCATTCTGGGAGAAAGTATATGCCGCCTGCAAAATAATCGCATAAACACGCAGCAAGGCTGTTTTCATAGACTGTCCAGGCGCGCACACTCCCACATATTTACGGAACGGCTCTTTCTCTACAGGAATCTCCCTGATAAAGAAACTGTCGCCGATTTCAAATCCGTTAGGCGGGAACTGCGTTGTATTCTTCCGTGCGTACAGGCATCTGGTCTGCGCTTCTGCATTCTTGATGGTGGCTGTTGAAACGACATACTTCGGTCTGATACCATCATGAACGCACATATCCTCGATGATTGTCTCATAAGCGCCGTATACTGTGCCAAGCGGGCCCGTGATCAGATGAAGCTCATCCTGAATGATCAGCTCCGGCGGCAGGAACGGACGGATGTTTGTGAGTGTTGAGGTCGGCAGTTTATCCGTCCTGTTATGCCTGCTGTGCTCTGCTCCGATGGCAACATATCCATCACGGCTGCATTTACGGTCAACACGGCCAAACAGAGCATTCGTATTAACATCCCATGGCAACCTTGCGAATTTATCAACCGTTGACAGGATTATCGTCGGACACTTGCCGTATATCTCCTCGTCCACCATATAAACAGGAATAGGAATCCTGTCGTTGCTATATCTGTAAAACTGGCAGTTCTTATCGGAACAGTAGATCTCTATCGACTTCTTGTCTGTATCAATATTGAAGTTTTCTTCCTTCAACGGTTTCCCGCAGAAAGGACAGGTAAGGAGCTGCTTATAGACATGATTTCTTGCGCTCCTGGCATCCTGCGGTCTGTCAGCCTTTTCAATAAACTCATCAAATTTGTTAGGCGTAACTCCACCACCGACCCAGAATCCGATGCTGATCGGCTCCTTGCCAAAGCGGGGATATGCCTTACGTCTTATCATCTCTGCCGCCACGACCATCTTTGTGATACGATCCCTCTGCTGTGTCGTAAGGAGACGAAGGGTGTATCTGAGCATTACCGTTACGCCGCCATCAAGATTGTAAGTTCCTCCTTCTTCTGCACGGAGCCTTCTGTTTGCAATAACAAATGCCATCAGTCCAAGGTACGCTTCTGTTTTGCCGCCACCGGTCGGGAAATAAAGAAGATCGACTATCTCGCGTTCTTCATTCGTCGGATCAACTATTCCGGCAAGGTTCATCAGTATAAAAGCTATCTGGAACGGTCTCCATCCGAAGTTGTTCTCTGTATTTCTTGGACTGATGAAATCCTGGAAATTGCACTCTATGCCGGAACCATGTTTCTTTGCATAATTCTTGATGCTGTTCTGCAGGAAAATGACACGATTCATGAAACAGAACGCTTCAAACGAGGTTTCATCCTTTTCAATGATATGTATACCCTCCCGGATACGTCTGAGCGCATCTTGACAGCGGTCAATCACGGTATTCCCAATTTCGTCTTTGAAGCCGGCATTGTTCATTCTTGCGTTACCGACCAATATCCTGTTGATCCAGTTTTCGTAGGAATCAGCCAGCGTATTCAGTTTACCAATGGTCTCCTCTTTCTTTTGCTTTGCGGACATGGTAGATGTCGAGAAGAAATAACGGTCAAACCCATCAAGTGCTGCACTGACTCCTGGGAACTCGTATTCAGGGATGAATGCAGACCTTACAGATGTTGTCCTTCCATCCACGGGAGTATCCCATACTGCTGCGCATCCGCGTCCGCGACCAAGAATCGGTCTCTGTTCAAAATAGAACTCATCCGCAGCAAGAATTTCACGGCAGATGTGTTCTGCGATGAAAGCCGCAGATCCATCCTCCGCATATGCCTTCAGCTCCACCTGGAACATAATTGCTTCTGCACTGTTGTCAGGATTGCGCCTCTTGTTGATCACATATGCGGTAACAAGAGAGTAGCGAGAGCAGCCTCTTTTAAGCCCTATACGGGAAACATGGACATGAACATTAGAATCGCATACAAGCTGGTAATCCTTCGTGCGTGTGAAATCGGCAAAGTTTACCCGTACAGTTTCCTTCATAGGGATACGGGTATAGATGGCACGGCTGCGTTCTTTCTCATCTTTCCCCGTGTACTTTTCCGATGAACGGGAGTAATCGCCCCAGCTCACATCCAGGTTGATTCCCGGCAGATCGCTCTGAACATAGAAACTGATGCCGATGGAAGATGGAAGCTGAAAATGAGTTGTTGATACAGGCTCATTGTCATCATCTTCACCAGCAGTATAATCTTCACCGTCTTCAATTGCCATGTCTGCGTCAACTTCCTGTTCGCCGGCACCTGAGTAATCCTCATCATCACTCTGAATATCGAGCATTCCGACAAGATAGGCGAAGCGGGGATTCTCTTCCAGCACTTCTTCCTTCTCCCTCGGACCAATCAGATCAGTTCTTATGGCATTGATGAGCTTCTGCCTGACTTCGGAGTACTTTAACCTGTCAGCCATCATTCTCCTCCTTCACGGTATGTGCCGTTCCAAGTGTATACTTGCAGGTATTCCCCAGATGAATGTTGTCATCGGAAATCAACTTGTACTCCCATTTCTTGTGATCAGGATCAGCTGTGGATGCAAACCGGCACCACTTGATTCCTTCTCTTGCCTTGGAAACAACTTCTTCCTGGTTGATCTCATTGGCCGCCTTTACCTCGACCATATATTTACCGGATGTTGTCTCGACAAGGAAATCAGGATTGTACTGCTGGCCTGCTTTCCAAAAAAGACCAAGCTGATTCAAAGGCGGTTTGATCCAGCGGATAACATCCCGATCTTCCTCCAGTATGATGGAGAACAGACGCTCTGTATCGCTGTCAAAAGCATTCGCCGGATAATATGATTTTTTATATCCCGTGAAGAGATACTTCTTGATATTGCTCTTGTCAGAGAAAGGCTTGTCGAATTTCACCTTGCCTTCAGCTTTCACATTTTTCACGAACCTTCGGAAAAGGATAAGATCCTTCTGGACAATATGAATATCCTGGGTTTTCCTGTCCATATGCTCATAAATCTGCTTGCGGATGTCGGCAATGATCAAGGAAGCATAACGGCGGACAATACGGCGTTTGCTTTCTTCATCGCCGGGTATCTGCGCCAGATACTGTTCTACCACGTCAATAACAAAGTCTGCATCATCGTAAGACAACTCTCTTATGGTATCGAGCAGCATGCAGGCCAGGGTATTCATGGCATCATTTACTTCAAGAATCTGAGCATCCACAACAGAAAGAAGTTGCTGATTGATAGCGTCAAAACGCTCGATCTTTGCCATAGCCACTTCAAAATCAGCAATCGTGCGTTTCACATCGAAATGGTTGAACTTTACTTCGGAAGTGGTCTGCACCAGAATCTTGGGAACCGAGATAGCCTTTGCCAAATACTCGGTAACCGTCTTTACAAATTCTGCCTCTGAAAGAAGTTGATTGTCACCCTTTCTTACAACAACAGGCTGAGGCTCTGTCTGCGTTCCGGTTGGAGTTTCTGCACCCGTTCCCCCGGTTGACTCAGGAAGCAAATCAAACAATGTCATCTGGTTCGGATCGTCGAATTTATTATCCTTCTTTTGTGCTGCGCCAAAGGTTTTAACGTATTCCTGGTATATCTCCCGCTGTGTTTTAGGGTTACAGATCTCACCAAATGACTTCACGCCGGACGCTGTAATTGCAAAATCAAACAGAGACAGCTGTCCATCATCCATACCTGCCGAAACTCCGACTGATTCCGTCGGCTCAACAGACGTCTTGTCCAGATCCCTGTAACGGAAGATATCACTGCACTTAATCTCATCCACCAATTCACGGTAATGCTCGTGGGCAACAATATCGAGAGAATCCAGATCTTCATTTTTTGTCTGCTCTCCGAACGGAAGTCTCAAACCACGACCAATAGTCTGCATGGCGAGGATGTCACTCTTCGCCGCATTGAGTGGAATGATGGTGAAGAGGTTATTGACATCCCAGCCCTCCTTCAGCTTGTAAACATGGAGAACAATCTCGACCGGGTTGGACGCGCTTTCAATAGACAGCAGCAGACGGATGTTTTCTTCTGATTCTTCGCCAGTCTGTTTTGAATGTATCTCTATGACCTTACCCTTGTACTTTCCGCTCTGGAAGCTGTCGCTGTCGATAAGAGCACGAATCTTCTTCGCATGATCGGTATCCTTGCAGGCAATCAGAACGATAGGCTTTACATAGTCCAAGTCATTTTCGCTGCAATATTCCCGTAGTACGGCCTTGCGGTGCTCGTGCAAAGTCAGGCCGTCGCGGATTTTCATTTCCTCGATATCTTCCTGGCTGTATCCCGCCGTGTTGGAACGCCCCATAACGACAGGGATTTTCAGATAACCTTCAACGGCCCCCCGCGCCAGATCATAGGAATAAATCACATTTGATGTGCTTTTCGGCGTCGCCGTAAATTCAAGACCAAGAACAGGTTTCAGATAGTTGATGGCCCTCATAGATGCCGGCGCATAATAGCGGTGAGCCTCATCCATGCAGATAACCAGGTCATCAAACTGAGCCAGAACATCAGCAAAGGAAGCTCCCAGCGTTTCCTTGAACTTATGGAAATTGAACTGTGTATCCGTCTTACTGTTGAAGATTTTTCCAATGTTGAAAATGAAAAGCTGTATCTCAGAGGTTTTCTCAATTTTCAGAGTCAACTGATCATATTTAACAGGATATGTATCATAGTTCTCACCGTCATATACTTTCGGTCTTCCCATTTCCGCTTCGAGCCCTTTGAAGATATATTTCGGGTGGTTGGGATTGGTCTCCTTGCGCAGCTTGTCATAAATCGTATTACCCGGAGCCAGAATAAAGAAATGCTTGTACCCCTTTGTCTTGTACAGATAATAAATGCTGGCCCCCATAAGACGGGTCTTTCCGATACCGGTTGCCATGGCAAAGCAGAATGACGGGAAGTCAAAACCCGCATTGATCTTACGTTGCTTTTCGCAATACTCGGTTGCTGCCGCCTCAATGGTTTCCTTGCTGTCTTTTTTATAATCGCAGTGCGATGTGATGGCATCGAGGTAAGAGAGAGCCTCCTCCTGCGGAGTTCTCAGGCTCATGGCATATTTGATCTTGTTTACTATTCCGGACATATTACTGCACCTCGCTTTCAAAATCGCACTTTTCCAGCAGATCCTTCGGTATCCTCTTGACCTCAATGTTGTCGGGCAGAATCATATCCGACTGCATTTTGGTTCCATAGATCAGGAGAGACTGACCTTCGGCAAGCCTTGCGGACAGCGATTTTATATATCCCGCATTGATGAATTCCGTAGTGATGTGAATAAACCGTTTTTCGGATGAGTGTCCGTGGAACACATCCTGCGGTTTGTAGCGGAAGCCCTCAATCTTACAAATAGCTTCGCAGAGCATCTCAAAAGTATAGGAAGGATTGATCTGGTAAACTGGCAGTTTGTCGTTCTTTACCAGAAGACTGGGTGCCAGTTCATAGAAGTGGTATCCGCCACCGCCTTGCCAATTTACAGCCTTAGTTATTCCAGAAGCATCAGTATTATCGATCACAGAATCAAGCCTTTTCTTACAATGAGTGTACGCATGTTCTCCCAGCTCAATGCCAATGTATTTACGATTCATTTTATGAGCTACAGCTATTGATGTTCCGGAGCCCAAAAATGAATCAAGAAACCAGTCGCCTTCGTTGGAGGACATCTCCAACACACGTTTTATCAGATGCTCAGGTTTCTTTCCTTTTGGAAAGGAAACCCCACCCTCATTATGCAAATTGTTTGAGAGTATATCATCCCAAAGAGTTGTCAGCGGTTCTGCGGAAACCAATTCTCCGTCAATAGTCTTTAGTTTGTCCTTGTAAAACAAGATTCTTTCGCCCTTAATAAAATACATATCAGGATTTCCAACCCTCTGTAAAAACAATATAGAGTTAGGTGATTGAGATGACTCCCGTATTTTTTGTTGAATATCGCGACCAACACTATTCATATCAGGCCGTGCTGTACGGATTACACTCTCTGCATGCTCTAAGACAAAGGTATCCAGCAGATCTGGATTTTCTTTTATTTGTTTGCGCGCATTAGGCAGAGAAATACCTGCTGAATTTGCATAGGCTTCAGTCAACGTGGTAATTTTCCATTCTGAATAGGGGGACTCAATGTTAGTAATATACTTACTATATCGCGAGTCTCGCTCTCGCTTTGTATATACTCTATTTGGTTGCCAAAGGCGTTTATCTTTAGCAGCCATAACTATATAATTGGTTGTTGTAACACATCCAGGATTAATCGCTTTATGACCAGTAGCAGCCCCCTGCTTAAATGTTATAAGGTAAAGTCGATTTCCTCTACCGAAGATTTCATCAATCAAAATTGTTATATATGCCAGATTTGCATCATCAATATGAACATAGAGAGTTCCATCCTCAGACAATAGACTATGTAAAAGCCGAAGCCTATCACGCATTAGACTAAGCCATATGGACATTTCTAAATTGTCATCATAATTGTCAAAGGCTTGTCCTGTATTAAAAGGTGGATCTATATATATGCACTTAATCTTACCGAAAAAATCATGTTGTAATGCTTCAAGCGCAATAAGATTATCCCCATGAATAAGCATATTCTCACTTGATGAATCCCCGTATGACTTATCTTTGTCCTCCAATAAGATTCTGGGTTCGACAGACGGTTCGTCATATTTCCCGACCCATGTCAATTCCAGTCTTCCTGTCTTCTGCATAATCATTCCCCTTAGAATTTCAGCACGATATTAACCAGAAGAATCGGGTTAATATCAAACTGTTTATTAAATTCTTCGATTTCCCGTTCGCCATCAGCTTTGAAATCCGCTTCTTTCTTGTAAAAGGACTCTTGGAACTTTTCCAGAGCCTTGGTTTTCTCACTGATTTTCTTGCGAATGTCGAGTTTCTCATAGAAGTTGTCAGAAGCCCGTTCCTGTTCATTCATGGCTTCGATTTCCGCATTCATATCCTGGTAGCTTGCGATCAACTGCTCCATCTGGATTCGCTCCCAGTTTTCTATTTTTCTTCTATTGTATTCTTTGAGTGGCTCTGTCTGTTTCTGGAAGCGTTTGAGCATCTCGACGGTCAGATTATCATAAATCCTATGGTACAGCTTCATTTCCTGATCCGTCGGTGTAAAAAACTTGACATCCATGTCATCTATTTTTTCAAGCGCCGGGACAATTTCTTCCTCATCAAAGATTAAACATTCACCATTTTCATCACATAGCAACAGAACGGGGAACAATAGCTTCCCGGAGTTGCAAAAAGCCCCTACGAAAAGTAACCCATGTGCTCCAATCACATGCTCGCCCCAGTTATCCACTTTCCAGTAATACGTGCCGCCACCAACTTCCGGCTCATTGACTTTACTCCAATACTCAACTTCCCGCAGATAACGGTCAATGTCTGCCTTTGTAGTATCAAGCGCCTGTTCCTTTGCACCGCTGCTTTCCATAAGCAGCAGTGTGCGCAGTTCCCGTGCCTTTTTATCTCGTTTGGCGTTCAGCTTTCTATCCAGCTTGTCAAATGCCCTTTTGAACTCAGACGTGGTGTTGCAGCTCTGATAGATCTCAAGCACCATTTTCTCAAAGCTGGTTCCTGATTCCAGGGCGCCGAGTGCAATATCGGAAGCACCGAAAACGCCCTCAAACAGTTCAAATTTCTTTGACAGGATGTCATAGACACGCTTGTCTGCGGCGTTCTGTGTATTAAGAAGGTTTATCGCAACGACATCATGCTCCTGCCCGTAACGGTGACAACGACCAATCCGCTGCTCTATTTTCATCGGGTTCCAAGGCAGGTCGTAGTTGATGACCGTATTGCAAAACTGAAGGTTCAGACCTTCAGAACCTGCATCAGTGCATATCAGTACTTTTGCGTTGTTCTTGAAGTAGTCCACGATGGCATGCTTGTACTCTACGCTTCTGCCATAGTTCACATTTCCAAAATTCTTAACCTGCCATGTCCTGTATATTTCCTTCGTCATAGCATCATCAAAGTCACCATTGAACAGAAGAATATCCTCATCTTCAAACCCGGCCTTTCTGAGTTCCGCTGCTATGTATTTCTGCGTGCGTTTCGATTCCGTAAAGACAACGACCTTCTGGGAGATTCCCTGCTCCTTCTGGCAGTCGAAGGCAATCTGAACCGCAGATTTCAGTGCAAGTACCTTGGCATTGGACTTTATCCGTTTTGCCACGTCAATGATCGTGTTGACCTCGTTAAGCTCCGACTGGATATACTGTTTCTGGATGATGGTATCTTCATCCTCAGTCTCTTCAAACCCGGATTCGTCAATCTCATCTTCAACAAAGCTCCAGAAGAGGTCGAAGCCTTTCTGGGCGTTTGCCGACTTGCTTCCTTCCTTCAGCTTTTCCAGTCTTTCCTTCAGCACTTCAAAAGTCTCAATCAAAGCAAAGCTGGAGGAAGCAAGCAGCTTTCTGATAACGAGTATGATCAGGCTGCGGTTTGAGGTTGGTATGGAATACAGCAAATCTTTCTTCAAAAAGTTATTGACGCGCTGATACAGCTCTATCTCGTCCGGGGACAGTGTGAAATCCACTGTCCGGCAGGTTCTTTTCTTAAAATTCATGTATTTTGCCACATCCCTGCGAAGCGTCCGGTACAGGACAGGGGACAGCTCACGTTTCAAGTCAGAGTAATCCTCGCCTTCGATGTAGCGTTTATTGAAAACCTTCTCGCTTCCAAAAATTCTCGAATCGATAAACGAGATCAAGCCGTGAAGGTCTGTAAGCGAGTTCTGAAGCGGAGTAGCCGTCAGGAGAATTTTCGGAATCCCCTTCGACAGCTCATACAGGTTCTTCGCTCTCTTTGTGCCATGGAACACATTTCTGAGGTTATGCGCCTAATCGATGATGAGAAAGTCCCACTTGACTTCCGGGAACCGCTTCATCAGTTTCGACGAGTAATCATATGAAGTCAGAACAATCCTGACCTTCTTATTGTCTGTCAGCCTTTTGCGCCATTCTACTTTATCTCTTTCGACCGTAAGCCTGTCAAGGATGACAGATTCCAACCCAAACTTATCCTCAAGCTCCAGTTCCCACTGTTTCCGCAGTGATGCTGGAAGGGCAATCAATATCTTTTTTGCACCTGACTCAATCACATACTTCAGCACAAGACAGGCCTCGATCGTCTTTCCGAGACCGACCTCATCAGCCAGAACGATACCGCCTGTTTTCAGAGCTTGAATGGCTGCACAGAATGCATTGATCTGATGCGGATTCAGTTCAATCTTTGCGTCCAGCAGGAAATGAAACGGCGATGCTTCAAGTTCCAGCTTCTTATATCTGCTGAATTGCTCAAGAAGCAGGTTACTTTCCATTGGACTCTCCTTTATATAACTGCTCGAATACCCCCATGGCTATTCCCTTTGCCATCATCGGAGGAACCGCATTACCGATCTGCACAAATTGGGAGGTCCTCGGTCCTTCAAAGAAATAGCTGTCCGGGAATGACTGTATCCTCGCCGCCTCACGGACGGTAATGGATCTGTTCTGTTCAATGTCCGGGTGGATGAAATAGTGTCCGTCCTTGGAAAGGTGCGCCAGTATGGTATGGCAGCATGGCTCATCACCCTCTACAACCTTGAACCTGTCAACAAATGAGTGACGGTTCTTATGGGTTTTCAGTTCTTCCGGCAGGTCGTTGTAGTTGAGCCTCTTATGGCCGTCATTCCACAATTCGACCGCTCTCCTGTAAATCTTTATGTCACGGTCTATGTTCGGGCGACAGTTATGGAGTGTCAAAACATCATCCGCTGTTCTGATCCCGTTATCGGTGACATATCTGCTCGCCTTTATCTTGGCATATTTGTCATCACTCTCGCCGGGATGAAGTGACGGGAGATCCCTGAAAAGATCATTCACGACCGCATCTGTTTTTATTTCCAGGAAATTCGGGTATTTCAACCCGCTTCCCTTCAGCCAGCCGACAATAATCATTCTGCGCCTGTTCTGGAGCACTCCGAATGTACGGGCATTCTGTTCACGGCACTCAATCTCATATCCTACGTGCTTAAGATACTTCTGGATGTTCTTCCATGTCGTACCGCCGTTTGCCGATTCGATCCCCGTGACGTTCTCAAACACAAACATTTTCGGCTGATAACGCTTCAGAAATCTGGCATAAAGTTTATACAGGTAATTTCGGGGGTCTTCCTCCATCGGAACTTCCATATGGCTGCTCTGGGCTCTCCCGACGAGGGAGTATGCCTGGCAGGGGGGCCCACCAACGATAACATCAATCGTTTTAATACCCCGTATCCTCATGATTCCGTCAACAGTCTTGAAAATCGACGGGAGCGTTTCATCCGACATGGTCTCGTTGATTATTGTTTTTATGATGGACGAGGGGATGCTTTTCATCATTTCCTCGCGCGCCATTTTTCCCTGCATATACCTGCTGTATATGGAAAGGTTATCTGTACCCTTCAAATAATAGTAAGCGCTTCTTGTCTCAAGCGTTCTGGCAGCAAATTCATTCATTTCTACATGGGCAACCGGCTTAAACCCTGCCTGGAGGAATCCCTCCGACAGTCCGCCTGCCCCTGCAAACAGATCAATGAAAGTGAAGCTGTCCCGCGCATTTTGCTCTGGCATACACATACCTTTACACACTATTTTTCATCGCGTTTCTCTGGCAGGAAATCAACGATGGTACATTTTTCAACTTGATTTGGTCGCAATCCTTCCCGGCTTTTCGTCCAGTCCATCGACGTGATGAGCCTGGCAATGTCGTCCACGGGTTGACGTGAATGCTGCGTTTTCGGCGCAGTTCGCGAAGGTACGCAGTATCGACGTTCTTGAGCTCCAACCCGGACTTTTCGTGCATTTCAGTTAGCCATTTAATCTGGAGCGATGCCGGGCAAACGACCATGACGGTTCGCGTCCGATGGCATACGAGCATCTCCTGAATGACGAGCTCCGTTTCAATGGTCTTGACATCAGCAATCAGCAGATTGACGTGTGCCGTATCGAGAGAGCGATTGACGGGATCGAACTCGTAATCTTCAATCGTAATGCCTCTGCGAAAAGGCGACGCAAGCTGTTTGCGGTCGGCATTTGTCACGGCTCCCCACCGCACAGCATTCAGAAATGCGTCAAACTGGTCCGGCGTGTCGTAGTGCCGCTTATGGTGCGCTTCAAGCTCCTGGCCCAAATGTTCCACAATCGGAAGCCCTGCGTTTTTAACGATTTTGACTTCCGGTTCGATTTCCAACATGACGTTGAGCGGCTTACCTGTTTTGTCTTCGGCGATGAAAGAAAGTTCCTCCAGATGCTGTGCGGGTATCCCATCGCAAATGCAGCTGTCGGTCATTTTGCGCACGTCTCGTTGTTGCCGCAACATTTCGACGGTCTGTCCCGGTTCAGGAAGGGGGCAAACGTCCAATGGGTGCTGATTGGCTTTGCTCATAACGTGCAGTAAAGCATTGGGAAAGGCCGGTTTCTCCCCCTCGCCGTTTATGGAGTGGGGACCGGAGGTGGTCAAGTGGGCCGGTCTATCGCCCTGCGGGCGATACGACGCGGCCGCGCCGTCTATTGGCTGCGCCAATACGCCGGCACAAACCATTGGAACGCACGTACTTTATACGCTTATTGACGCAATTATGTGCGAAAAAATCATCCGGTTGACTCTGTGGCATGCAAAATCAGCTCACCCATTGCCCCTGGTGTGGTGCGCCCATCGGTGAATCACTCGATACCGGGTGCGATTGTGAAAGAATTGAAGCGCATGTGGATTGCGGCGACAGCCAAAGCCAATGCGAGTTCAGCAAACGGTGTCATGAGGGACGGGCTGCTGATATTCACGGTCGAAGAGGATTTCTACCACCAGTCTGGAACCAGTCACGCTTAGTGCACACTTTGCCGAACGTATAAACACGGGAACTCTCTGCCCGTGTTGATATGCACTTACGATACTTCATTCCTGTTCAACCATCCTTCGTCAGCTGCATGTTGCTGAGCTTTACTGATTCATTCGTATCAAAATATGCATCCACATGTTGTGGACTTTTGGCAAAAGGAGAGCAACTATGATACGACAATCAGTAAGAAAAATGAGAGCATGTAAGCGCAGGCTTGTGAGAGAGTGTTTCGAACAGCTGGTTTCTCCGGTAGAACCAGGATGGTATATTATCGAACTGATGGTTAATGGCCAGAGTATTGGTTATTTTTCTGTACCAGATTATCAGCAAGCGGTATTGCTGCTATTTGCATATTTGAGTGATGACAAAGATAAACTGGATGAACCCCAATCATACGCTTGCTCATACAATGTTTATCTTGCCACAGACACACACTATCCTTTGGGGCGGTGTCTAAACGACGATTTTAATTTGCCCTTATATACGTCCTGACACAAACCATCACAAAGATTCGCGAACATATACAAACAGGCGGCATGAAGCTGCCTGTTATTGTATTAGTGCTAAACGCGTTCGACGTTATTTGTTGAGTGCTTCAAATACCTTGGCTCTTTTCACATAGGCAGAATATGAGTCATAGGGAGGTTTGCGTCGTCCTGCACAGTATAAACGAGCGATATGGAAGTGGTGAAATGATGGAAGAAATCACACGTAACTTGAGCGAATCGACTGCAACCTCAGTGGATGCTTATATGGCCACATGGATAACCCTCGCAATACTCGCATTCCTGCTCATAGTCGTTCCACTGATTGAACGAATACCAAAGCTCGGAGAATGCGTATCTCGTAGATGGGTTATAGTAGTGATTATGACTACATTGATGATTTCCGTCGTGATCAACTTTCAGCATTTGAATGACTCAGTTCGTGAGGTCATTATCATTGGCGGTTTCATTGTTGGAATTTCCTATATTTTATGCGATCGGTTGAAAAGGCACTTGCAAAGGGATGGTCGTTCGGGGGCAAACGTATAGAGGGCGACTGACGGAACAAGCGTGTCGAAGTCGAAATGGAATCCACTCCACAGAAATCAGTGGAAACTGCCGAAGACAACAAAGACTGCAAGGGGAAAGCAGGTGAGTGAAATTGCCATTACCATGTTAATGAGCGGATGGCATTGTTCTTCTGTTCTGTTCGCCGAAGTGTAATGTGGATGAATACATTATCCTGTGCATCGACGGTGCCTTTCGATTGTACGGTTCGCATCAATATTGATTACGACCCATTGGAACGTGCCATCGCATGAAACTAATAATTATTGTATAAATTTGTACAAAGGGGTATTTCTCGATCCTTTATTGATAAGGGTCGATAACGAGGTGCGTGTTATATTTGTACAAATTTTTGGACACTCACATTTTATGGGTTGACAAAATCAAGTAAAATAGCCATGTTTAAAGCATAGCGTGATTATCAAAAAAAAAAAAAATGCAATCTTTTTTAACAAAAAAAAAATACACCTTGCAAATGCAGCAATCATGCGGTGATCGCGAGCCGTATGCGGACGGGCGACGATGTGGACGCCCATCCGCATAGGCGAGCGCAGAGGGCGTAGCGAGCGTATGGGCGGCCCTGCGTGGCCGCCCAAAACGAGGTAGCCCGCGCCCGCCAAAAATCCCTTGACGCAGGGACAATTGCGAGGGACAACGAAGATGGGACATATTCGATGCCTAACGATTCGAATGTGAAACGGGGGTCAGTCGTTTCCAACAGACCGTTAAAATGCCCGGAATCCTGGCCGACGGGACGAGGGCATATGCTTACACGACAACAGATTGCGAGGGTTTTATGCCAATACATGTGAGATCGAAAGAAATCGCGCCAATTGTGTTTTTGCCCGGAGATCCGGATCGCGCCAAATGGATTGCCGAAAACGTTCTGTCGGATGCGGTTTGTACAACCGAATACAGGCGGATGTTTGGATATACCGGCACCTTTGAAGGGACACGGGTTTCGGTGCAGACGACCGGCATGGGCGGACCTTCGGCAGCCATCGTGTGCGAAGAGCTGATATCGCTGGGTGCAAAGTTTTTGATTCGCATCGGCACCTGCGGGGCGATGGATGCCAGAATGAATCCCGGCGATTTGTTGATTGTGCATGCCGCCTGTATGGCCGACGGCACGTCGAAAGAAATCATTAGAAGCTACATGGCCGGTACCAACCTCGATTTGGGATTTCCGGCGACATCCGATTACAGTTTTGTGAGTGCGGCCGCCAGTGCAGCAGAATCGATGGGCATTCCGCATCACGTCGGCAAAGTTGCCAGCCTCGATCGGTTCTATGGACACAGCGACGAAACGTATAAAAAATTGCTCAGCCTCGGCATTTGTGCGGTCGAGATGGAAGCAGCAACGGTTTTGTCGATCGCGGCCATCCATAATATCCGTGCGGCAGCGATGATGACCGTTTCGGATCAGGTGTTTGGCGCGAAACGCGCCGACGAAGCCACGATCGCCAAAGGCGTGAAAGATATGATTGCGGTTGCACTGCGTGCGATTGGTAATTGTAACTGACCAGGATCTATGAATGCTTTGTCCTTCGACAGGGGGGAGGGCTCAGGGCCGTTGCATTCTATTTCTGTATGTTTTTATGTCGCCCCTTTGGGGCTAGAATATTGGGGATTCCATTTTTCGGGGGTTCCGCTGACGCTCCACTCCCGGCTGTATTGTACCGCCCCTCGGGGCTTTCATCGCAAGCATCCAACAGGATTTTTGAGAATGCGGTATTGGCAAGCAGTTTTAGAATGCAACAGCCCTGAGGTTATGGCTGGCTTATGGCTCATGGCAGGGTTTCGGTTCTTCCGGGAGCGAAGCCATAAGCTATAAGCCAAAACAACTGCATGTTTCTGGCAGAAATCCATAGCCGTGATGGAAGTACATATCTGTATTTAAGGGAAATATCCATGAAACAATCCGTCTGTATCGTTGTATGGTGTATGCTGGCCACGATTGGTCTTGCGCTGGGCTGCAGCAAGAAAGAAGCCGTGGATCCGTCGCAGCAGTTTGTTCAGGAGCAATTTCCAAAAGACCAGAAAAGCGCCTGCAATCTGCTCTTTGATTCGGCGGAGCAACTGGGAAAGATTCTGCGCAGCGATAAATGCGAAGACCTGGCCAAAGGCCTTGAAACAGCCCCAAAAGATCTCGTCGATAATTTTGAAAAAGGGCTGATGGATTGCCAAATCATGTTTATGACCAAAAGCGAAGCAAGCGACTTTGCCCAAACGGCATCCCCGGAACTGAACAACAAGGTCATCGAGGCGGCCAAAGTCGATAAACTGTTTTTTGAAAATGCCTGCAGCAATGCCCAGATTCCTCCCAAAGCCTATCAGCAGTTTATGGAGCGCAGAGCCAGGATATATCATGATTATTACAGGAAAAAGGCGATCGCGCAGTCGTGCACATTTTATGAGGGACTGAGCCGTGTATTGAGCGAACATAAAGAAGACTGTGAAGTCATGGCCAACGATTTTGAAAAGTATCTGAACGAGCATCTTGGCGAGTTTAACGAAATCATGCATAAGCAGGAAGCTGCCGACGTGCATTTGTTCGATACAGCAGATGGCAAGCGGGATTATGGCCGGTGTTTTTCGCAGATTTCATATACAAATTCGCCCTATATGGCATGCATCAAAGAGCAGAACATGCATTTTATTATGGTGAATGCGCGAATGATGCAAGTCACCACAGATATCCAGAGACAAAAGTTACAACAGAGTGCTGCGCTTGAGGGCGGCAACCAGTGGCTGTCGATAGAAAGAAACTATATCGAAGGATTTGCGCGAAATGTCGAAGTGACAAACGGAGACTGCAAAAGCATGGGAGAGTTTCTGGTCCGGTATATCGACGCGATTGAAGCCGGTATGGACATGATACGCGCACAGGATATATCAAAAGACCTCGACCCGGATATGGGCCCGGCAAAAAATCGGCGCAAACTGATACAGTCTGTATTCGGGAAAGATGCGCCGGTGATGGAATGTCTGGAAGATGCTGTGGTGAACAAGGCATACAACAAGATGGTCGATGGACTGGGTATCAGAGATTTGATTTGATGGTGCTTTGGGATCACGTGCGTGCGGGGCGTAGCGCAGCCAGCCACGCGGGGGTAGGCGCGTATCTTTGCCCGCAGGCAAAGATAGCGCCGCAGGGGGCCTGCCCCCTTCCATAAAATCATTCAAACGGCATAAATACAGGAGACGCGATGCAACTGGCTAAATATATTCCATGGCTGTGTATGTTTTGGGCGGCGACCGGATGTTCCAGCAACCGGGAAACATCCGAAGAAAGCAGCCATGCGTTCAAATTTACACTCGAAACGACGTTCGATAACGCAACCGTGCGCATTCCGGTGTTCAGCGCGGCTCCCCAGGATATCCTCGCCGATGTGGACTGCGACGGCGACGGCCGGTTTGAACAGACCGGAATGGACAGCAACATCAAATGTACATTTCCCAAAGCCGGAAAGCATCAGATCGCCATGCGCGGCAAAATTCCGTCGATGGTTCTTGGGGAAATTTACGCCTATTGTACAGACGGGCAATGTACAGATTCGTGTGTGGCCAGCTGCAAGGCAGATTGCGAAATCGTATTGAACCCCTATCGCGTTCTGGCCCAAAAGACGGAAATGTTTCATGTGTGCGATGTGCAGCTTTGGTATCAGGATAAAGACAACTATTGCAAATCATCATGCGATGAGCAGGCAAACAACATTGATAAAAACCTGAGATGGCGGAATTCTTTGCATATTGAATCGGTAGATCAATGGGGAGACATCGAGTGGCAATCGATGCAGGATTTTGCTGCATCGTGTGAAAACATCAGAATTCTGGCCAAAGACAAGCCCAATCTTTCACAAGTGAACGATATGGGAAGAATGTTTTTTAAAGCAACGGCCATGAATGATCCGATTGGCGGCTGGGATGTATCGAATGTCACGCAGATGGACGGGATGTTCTATGAGTGTGATGCATTCAATCAGCCGCTGAATGACTGGAATGTATCGAAAGTCGGGAACATGGCGCACATGTTTTCATCGTGTTCGGCATTCAATCAGCCGCTGGATAAATGGGATGTTTCGAATGTCACAGATATGACGTCGATGTTTATGCGCACCGACAGTTTCAATCAGGCGATTGGCAGCTGGAATGTATCGAACGTAAGGAAAATGTCGGGGATGTTCAGCGATGCCAAGCGATTTAACCAGCCGCTGGATGGATGGGATGTGTCGAACGTCGAAGAAATGATGGCGATGTTTTATGGCGCGAAAAGATTCAATCAGCCGATTGGGAGCTGGAATGTATCGAATGTCAAATCGATGGCCGGCATGTTTGCGAAAGCCAAACGATTCAATCAGCCGCTTGAGCAATGGGATATGTCGCGGGTTGAAGATATCAGCGGCATGTTTTCGGAGGCCAAGAGTTTTAATCAGCCGCTGGAAAAGTGGGATGTTTCGAATGTGAAGCTGATGGACCAGACATTTGCAGAAGCAGCGAAATTCAATCAGCCATTGAATGGATGGAATGTTTCGAATGTTACCAGTATGGACAAAATGTTTCTGGGCGCGATACGATTCGACCAGCCGCTGGACAACTGGGATGTTTCGAATGTCGAATCGATGGAAAGCATGTTCAAAAATGCGCGGAAATTCAACCAGCCGCTGGACAACTGGGATATTTCGAAAGTCGAGGATATGTCGTGGATGTTCGACGGCGCCGGAGCATTTACCCAAAAGCCAGGCAAATGGCCGATGGACCATGTGAAACATAAAGAAGACATGTTTCGGGGAAGCGGCGCAGAACGTCTGGATTCCAAAGGATCCGGTCCACGCCATAAGCCATAGAAAGCGCTCCATATGCACAGTTGGCAAACAATTCCAGAGTTAATCGGGAGAATCTATATATGCGTTTGAACACAACAGTTCTATTTCTGGCAGCGGCAATCGTGGTATCCGCCGGGTGTTCCCAAAAGAACGATGCAGAATCGCTCCGTCCGTTCAAATTTACGATTGAGACAGGTTTTGACCATGCCACCGTGCATATTCCCATCGAAAGCACAGGAAACTCGCCGATTCTGTACGATCTAGATTGTGACGGCGACGGGAAGTATGAACAGAAATCGCTGACGGATGGGACAGAATGTGTCTTCCAGACCGCAGGCGAGCATCAGATTTCGATGCGAGGACAGATTCCTTCGATAAAACTGGGCGATATCTATATGTATTGCGCAGAGGATTCGTGCATGCAGGCGTGTGCGGATTCGTGCAAATCAGATTGTACAATCAGCGACAAGCACACCTGGCAAACGCATGATTACTATCTTGGCGCCCCGTTGCTGGAATCCGTTTTTGGTTCAATTTTTTATGTCTGCCATTCGGATTCGTGGCTTTTGGATAATGACAACTATTGCCAAAGCTCCTGTAATAAAGATATCGAAGGCAAAATAAAACCAGTGATTGGGAACGCGACCTCTGATGAATTGAGGTGGCGATCGGGTCTGCACATATTATCTGTCGACCAGTGGGGCGATATCGAATGGCGTTCGATGGATGAATTCGCCTATTCGTGCGAAAAGCTGCATATCAAAGCCACGGATGCGCCGAATCTGTCGAAAGTCGACAGCATGATGATGATGTTTCGCGGGGCGCAGGCAATGAACGAACGCATCGAGCACTGGGATGTATCGCATGTGAAAGATTTTTCGCAGATGTTTGTCGACTGCCAGGCGTTTAATCAGCCGCTTGAAAACTGGGATTTATCTGCCGCCACCGATTTGAGCTATATGTTTATGGCATGCAAATCGTTCAACCAACCCCTGGGAAAATGGGATGTATCGCATGTTACGGATATGCACCGGATGTTTGCGCGATGTGATCTTTTTAACCAGCCAATCGGCAGCTGGGATGTTTCGAATGTGACCGATATGCAGGGCATGTTTTTGCATGCGGTGAGCTTTAATCAGGACATCAGCAAATGGCAGGTTGGAAATGTGACCGCCATGAATGATATGTTTTCGTTTGCGACATTGTTCAATCAGCCGATTGGCATCTGGGATGTATCGAATGTTGAGAATATGGCATCCATGTTCAGTCATGCGGAACGATTCAATCAGCCGCTGAATGACTGGAACGTGTCGGATGTCGAAGATATGGAGATGATGTTTTATCATGCGCACAGCTTTAACCAGCCTCTGGATAAATGGGACGTATCAGGCGTTGAATCGATGGAGGCCCTGTTTTCGTATGCGCTTTTGTTCAATCAGCCGCTGGACAAATGGGATGTATCAAGCGTCGGGGATACATCCAGCATGTTCATGCATGCCGAAAGCTTCAATCAGCCGATAGACAATTGGGATGTATTGGCAGTGACCGATATGCACGGAATGTTCTATGGCGCAAAAGTCTTTAATCAGCCATTGAATTCGTGGGATGTTTCGGGGGTGAAGGAAATGTATGAGATGTTCAGGGAAGCCGAAGTGTTTAACCAGCCGCTGGATAAATGGGATGTATCCGGAGTGGAAGGGATGACCGAAATGTTCCGTGATGCCAGGGCATTTAACCAGAATCTGAGCATGTGGGATATGTCTAATGTTGAGTATAAAGAGGATATGTTCAAGGGCTCGGGGGGGAAACACTAATAAAAAAGCCGCGTATCCCGAAGGGATAGCGGCTTTTGGCGAGCGTATTGGCCGCAGGCCAATAGCGAGGCGGGGTGCGCGGCAAAGCGCGCGCCCCAACATGAAAGAGATTATTAGGATTCTTCATCCGATTTTGCGTCATCGGATTTAGCTTCATCGGATTTAGCTTCATCGGATTTTGCGTCTTCGGCAGCTTCAGCAGCAGCGGCTGCTGCAGCATCTGCAGCGGCTTTTGCAGCTTCGGCAGCGGCTGCTGCAGCATCTGCAGCAGCTTTTGCAGCGTCTGATGCAGGGACTTCCTGTGCTTTGAGTGCCTGCTGTTTTTTACCTGCAAAATACTTCGGCAGAGCGAGGAAGAGGATGGCGCCTACGACGAAAGCAGCACCGACGAACTGACCGGCTTCCTGCGGCATCGGAAGCGGATATTTTTCACCGAATACGAACACAAGTGCAAGCGTCGCGACAACGCCAGCCAGAATCGACGAGCAGCGGTTGACAGGCACTGCGAAAGAGTTTTCGGACGGATAAAGAAGGATAAGGCCGCCGAACACACCGTTGAACTGCGAGAAAAGACCAATACCCATCGCGATAGCGATGACTTCGGTCGGACGGCTCCAGAAGGAGGTAAAGCCGGCATGGACGCCATACAGCAAACCACCAAAACCACCCATCGAAACGGCGCCGGTTGTAGCGTCTGTGAGGTCGGCAAGCGTTGGCGCAAACAGGGAAGCGATGGCAAGAATGATGAAGATTGAAGGCGTACCCACCATCTGCTCTTCGACGAAGAATTTTTTGGTATCGTCAGCATTTTTGCTCTTGGCTTTCTTGGACATCATGGTGAGGCGCACGAAATAGGCACCGAGATAGGCAGCAAGATCGATCCAGAACATGGCCGGCTGACCGAACATCGTCTGCCACGTAAGTTTGTCCTCATAAATTGGCAGCCAGAGGCTTGAAATGATGAGCGCAAGCAGGGACATTCCGAGCGCAGCCCACGAGAACCAGCGCACATGGCGCTTAAAGAGCGTATCGACAATCGGCGACATGATGAGCATACCGCCTCGCATAAAGAGCATTGCCGTTACGATCGTGACACCATTAATGGTATAGGCAAGAGTCGTCGTGACGACGACCACACCGGTGCAGAGACCGGAAAATAACGTCGAAAGACGGGGGCGGGGCAGCGAAAGACCGCCAAGATGCCACTGTGTCGCATATTTCCACCATCGCATGCTTGAAATGAAGATGAGCATGACAATGATGGAAGCCAGAATCGTTGGCGGCAAAAGCTCACCACTGGAAACCGTCAAGGCAGCCTGATCAGCCGCACTCATTGTACTATCGGCCAAAAGTCCCTTCGTC